>ERZ827498.1828-NODE-1828-length-22291-cov-4.692031_pt1 | contig 22291 bp, 17 predicted proteins | sample MGYA00519865_ERZ827498 | MGnify/ENA primary metagenome ERZ827498 (study PRJEB31778, sample SAMEA3449328) | human gut metagenome | biome: human gut; feature: human-associated habitat; material: faeces | place: United Kingdom | collected 2010/2012 ...
TATTTTATCTTCAGTGTTTCCTTTCGCTGCCGGGTGGATCTCAGATATTCCAGCAGCGTCTGGCTCACCACCGAGCTTGCCGTCTTGGAAAACGCCAGCCCCAATGTCCGGCAGCAGGCAGGCTCCAGCGGGCGGGACACCACACCGGGACAGCCGAACGCCTGCATCACCAGTTCCTGCGAGATGGTCACGCCCAGCCCGCTGCGCACGAACGCCATGATGAGGGTATCGTCCCGGAAGCTGTATGAAATATTCGGCTTCACCGGGCATTTGAGCATCAGGTGCTGGATGTCGTTATCACAGCCGGGCGTTTCGATGATGAGCGGATACTGAAACAGCTGCGACAGCGTTACGCTGGGTCGTGCAGCCAGTGGATGCCCCTCCGGGAACACAGCGCACAGCGGATCGTCCCGGAGCGGGTAGAATTTCAGGTCGTCTGCCACAATGGACGAGAGGAAACCGCAGTCCACCTGCCCACGGATGATCCATTCCCGGATCTCATCATAGTTGCCGTCCAGAATTTCAATCTTCACCTTCGGGTAGTTTTCCTTGAAATAATGCACAACTTCCGGCATCCAGAGCGTTGTGATGCTGGAAATGCTGCCCACCCGCAGCTTGCCCTCCACCTTGTGGTTGATATTGAACGCCGCCTGCCGCAGCCGGGTCTTCTGGTTGGCCAGCTCCCGGATGTAGGGCAAAAGGCGGGTGCCGTTATCTGTCAGGGTCACGCCCCGGTTGATGCGGGCGAACAGCTGCACGCCCAATTCCTCTTCCAGCCCTGCCATCATCTGGCTGATGCCGGATTGGGTATAGTTCAGTGCCTCCGCTGCTTTGGAAAAGCTGCCCGTTTCGCATACTTTCAAGAATATCTCGTATCGGTCTTTCTGTTCCCGCATTGTAAACGCTCCATAAGTAAAATTTATAGGTCGCAGTAATTTTATTGGGTTTACTGATATGATACTTCATGTTATCCTATATTACAATAGGTTTTTAGGATAGGAGTTTGAGAATCATGGAAAAGAAAGCAAGCAGTTTCTCCGGACAAATCGGATTTGTCCTTGCTGCCGCCGGAAGTGCGGTAGGTGTCGGCAACCTGTGGCGGTTCCCGTACCTTGCCGCAAAGGATGGCGGCGGTTTGTTTTTGCTGGTGTATCTGGTGCTGGTGCTGACCTTCGGTTTTACCCTGCTCACCTCGGATATCGCCATCGGACGCCGCACCAAGCAGAGTGCCATCCGCGCCTACGAGACCATGCGCCCCAAGTGGAAATTCCTCGGCATCCTGACCTTTCTGGTGCCGGTTCTGATCATGACCTACTATGCCGTCATCGGCGGGTGGATCACGAAATATGCGGTGGTCTACCTCACCGGACAGTCTGCCGCCGCTGCGGAGGACGGTTATTTTACCAGCTTCATTACCTCGCCGGTGTCTCCTGTGGTGTTCGCTCTGTTGTTCATGGGCGTGACGGCTTTCATCGTGTACAACGGCGTGGAGGGCGGCATTGAGCGGGTGTCCCGCTACATGATGCCCATTCTGCTGGTGCTGGTGGTCGTGATTGCGGGCTATGCCCTCACCCTGCGCCACGAGGACGCTTCCGGTCAGATGCGCACCGGTATGGAAGGGCTGCGCTACTACCTGACCCCGCACATGGAAGGGCTGACCATCAGCCGCTTTTTGCAGATCTTGCTGGACGCCATGAGCCAGCTGTTCTTCTCCCTCAGCGTGTCCATGGGCATTATGATCACCTACGGTTCTTACGTCAAACCGGACGTAGACCTGAACAAAGCGGTGAATCAGATTGAAATCTTCGATACCGGCGTGGCTCTGCTGGCCGGTGCCATGATCATTCCTGCCGTGTATGTGTTCTCCGGTACCGAGGGCATGAGCGCAGGCCCCAGCCTGATGTTCGTCTCGCTGCCCAAGGTGTTTGCCGCTATGGGCAAGGCCGGTACTTTCGTGGGCATCCTGTTCTTTGTCACTGCTATTTTTGCCACTCTCACTTCCTGCATCTCGGTGCTGGAATCCATCACCGCCAACTGCATGGAGATCTTTCACGCGGGCCGCAAAAAGACGGTGCTTGTGCTGACGGTCATTTATCTGGCCGCGTCCGCCATCATTGCGCTGGGTTACAGCATCTTCTATTTTGAGGTGCAGCTGCCCAACGGCTCTGCGGCTCAGCTGCTGGATATCATGGACTACGTCAGCAACAGTGTTATGATGCCTTTCATTGCCCTGCTGTCCACCATCCTGATTGGCTGGGTCATGACGCCGGATTACGTCATTGACGAGATGCAGCGCAACGGCGAGACCTTCCGCCGCAAAAAGCTCTACCGCGTCATGATCCGCTATGTCGCGCCGGTGATGATGTTCGTGCTGTTCCTTCAGTCGACCGGCATCCTGTCGAAGATCGGATAAAAATAATGAAAACCGCTGCATGGGGAGAGGATTTCTCCGTCATGCAGCGGCTTTTTTTATGTGCGGATTGTTTTCGGCGTCAGGAATTGACCGCAGGCGGCATCAGAGCTTAACGGTCATCGCTTTTTGTGGCAAATCCCATCAAAAGCAGGAAGACCCACCAGAATAGAATGATCATGCAGAACACCATGATCATCACAAGGGGAAGGAAGATGATCTCTATGATATTGCTGCATCTCCGCCAGCAGTCGACCAGGATCACCAGTCCCACAACAGCGCCGACAATGGCAGCGATTACCGTTGCGATGATATTTCCTGTTGTCGGCGGTGTCTCGGTATATACGAAAAAGCAGGCGTAGAGCACGAGCGGTATCGCAAGGCAGCAGTCGAAAATGATCGCATCTACCCAGCCGAATACCTTATCCCAGTGCCGGCGAAACGGCAGATATACGAGGCAGCCGATGATCGTGAGATAAAAAAGAGATTGGAACCCGTAGCGTTCGAGAAAATGAAATGAAAAAATATAGCGTAACATAATTCAAACATCTCCATTTTATGATCAGCACCGCTGTCCCCGCGGCGCTGAATGCCGCGGGGCGTCTGGTGCCGCCTCAGGTCTCGTAGTCCTCCCACTCGGCGGCGAGATCGCGGTAAAGGAAGGTAACGATCTGCGCGCGCGTACAGGTCTGCGCGGGAGAGAACAGACCGGGTGCGGTGCCGTTGGTGATGCCGTATTCGACCGCCCACGCAACCGCGTCCGCGTAGTAAGCGCGGTAAGGCACATCGCGGAAGCTGCTCGCAGAGCCGGGCTCGGGAGAGCCGGCCCAGCGCCACAGGAAGGTGACGGTCTGGGCGCGCGTCACGGTCGCGTTCGGCTCGAAATGGGTGCGGCTCGTGCCGGTCGTGATGCCCTCCTCGGCCGCCCAGAGCACGGCGTCGTGATAGTAGGCGTTCGAGGGAACGTCCGAGAACGGATTATAGCTGCTTTCGGGTTCAGGGCAGCCTGCGGCGCGCCACAGGAAGGTGACGACCTGACCGCGCGTGCAGCCCTCATAGGGACTGAATTTAGTTGCGGAGGTGCCGCTCGTGACCCCGTTTTCGACCGCCCAGAGAACCGGCTCGTAGAAATACGCGCTCTCGGGAACGTCAGTGAAGCGGAAGTCATTCTCCGGCGCATCGCCGTCGAGCGTGAAGTCGACCGAGGTAGAGCTGCTCGGCTCGATGCTGCTCTCGTAGAGGCAGCCGTCCGTCAGGGGAAGGTTGTCGTAGTGCTGCTGCTTGAGGACGCGGCCGGTGCTGCTGTATGCCGTGTAGGAAACGTCCATCGTGCCTCTGTCGGTGCCCCAGATGGTGATGTTGTAGGGGCCGCCGGTCAGGCCGAGAACCTTGGTGTCGCCTGCGACAGCGGCCGAGACACCGGCTGCACAGGTCGTGACAACGCCGTCCTCGATAGTAAGAACGTTCTCGCCGTTCTCATTTTCGACGTAAACGTCTGTCGGGCAGGCGATGATGAGCTCAGACATCATCTGATCGCGGACCGCCTGACCGTGGCATATCGCGGCATCCCAGCGCAGGATCGCGAAGTTCGCGAGCGTGGTCTCGGTGGTGTTGAAGTTATTGTTGCCCAGATGCAGCAGGCCCTGCGTGAAGGACTTCTCGGACGCATCGAGATAGTCCTTGTACGCCTGCAAAGCGTACATTTCGCTGGTCCGGAGCAGCATGTACGAGGCGTCGAACTTCTGCGCGGAGGACAGATCCTTCTTGTTCTTCAGCTCTTCGCGGTCGGTCTGAAGAATGCTGTAAAGCGCATCCTCCACGTAATAGGAGGCGCGGATGATCTCGCGGCTCTCGACCATTTTGTCGTTGCCGGTCAGCGAATTGCTGAGCGACCAGCCGAGGTTATACGCAGCGATGACCACCGTGACATTCGTGACGTCAAGGCCGAGACAGCCGGAGAGATAATAGGTCATGACGTTCTCGGTGAGGGGAGACAGCGTGTCATAGGTCAGCTTGGCGAAGCCGGTAGTGAATTCCAGCGCTTCCGCGATGACCTCGCAGTTCAGCCAGTCATCGTACTTCTGGAGCGCGGAGCGGAAGGAAGTGGCGTAGGCGGAATTGCCCATCTTGCCGGCCACCTGATGGAGCGTCTGGATATACTCCTCGTTCAGCGCCTCATACGCATGAACGACGCTGACGTAGTTCGCGCAGCCGATGATCCAGTCGAGCGTGTTCTGGTAATCCTCCAGCACATCCAGCGCTTCGCCTGCCTTGCCGAAGAAGTTGGTGGTGCCGCTGATGAAGTCGAGCGCCGAACGGGTGCCCTTGTCGTCGCGGTACTGCTCGATGGCGGCCGCCAGCTTTTCGTAGATGTCGGGGGAGCGCTGTTTCAGGTGCTCTGGGTCGGAGAGCAGCTCCTGAATGGCAGGCATGCGCGCAATGAGCGCCGTGCTGATCTCATAGGCAAGGTCGTCGTTTTCCTCGCATTCCGGCATCGTCAGCGCGATCTGATGAAAGAGTTTTTCGTGGATGTGTTCCATCAAAAGCGCACTGTACTGCTCGGGCGGCAGCTTGAGCAGGTCTCCGTCGCCATAGTAGACCGGAAAAATGAGCTTTTGACAGTCGCGGAGGATCTCGATGACCGCATTGCGGCTGGGCATGCGCAGCGCGTCGCCGTACATGGGGATCTGAGAGCTTTTGTAGTTTGCCGCCATGCGGTCAGCCGCCGCGTGAATGGCGCCGTTTTTTCTTGCTTTGTCCATAAGAAATCCTCCTGATCCATTAGAATTGCAAATAAAGGAATTAGAAAATAATTATAGTAGTATTCTCCGTCAAAATCAAGCATTTCCTCTGCAAGGCGCAGGAAACAACGAAAGGCGATGACCCACAGTCATCGCCTTTCGTGCTTTTTTACTTGATGAACCAGATATCCATGTCGACGTTGCCCTTGATGCCGTCCACGCTTCCCTTGGAGGAATACTGCCACATGTCAAAATCATAGTAGAACGTCGGCGCGCTCACATCGTAGCGCGCATACCACAGCGGATAATCCATCACCTTACTGAGATCATACTTGACGTAGCCCGCGTAATCGGTGATGTAGATCATTGCATCGTAGCCCGCGTCCTCGATGATCTCGCAGAAGGCCTTCGCCGCAGCGCAGAGCACACCGGTCTCAATGCCGTAGGTGCGCGCCTCGCTCTTACCGATGACCTCCCAGTCGAACACGACAGGGCCGGTAATATTGTGTCCACGGAGCTTATCGAGCACAAAGTATGCCTCCTCTTCCGCCTCCGCTACGCTGATGGCCTGAGAGAAGAAGTAAGCGCCCACCTGAAGTCCCGCGCGGCTTGCGCCGTCGGCGTACTCATCAAATTTCGTATCTTCGTAGATCGCACCCGCGGGGTAGCCGCGGCCGCCCACGCGGGCGATGACAAAGTCGACCTCCGTGCGCGCTACGCTTTCCCAGTCCACATCGCCCTGATACTGCGACACGTCGATACCCACACGTGTGCGCACGCTGGGATCATTGTAGGTCATGATGCTGCCGTTCTTAACGAATGCGGACTGATTGTAGGCATTCGTCGGCACACCCTCGAGCACATCAAGCGTATAGTCCTTATAATGGATCTTCTGCTTCTGGTCGAGCGAGCTGAGCTGATAGATGCGGTAAACGATCGTTGCCACCTCCGCGCGCGTGATGCTGCTGTTCGGATAGAAGTACGACAGGTCGCCGACCTTGGAGCCGATGAACACGCCTGCTTCGTAAAGCGCCGTCACGTAACCGTCGTTCACATCGGCAAAGGGCGTTGCCGCATTGGACGCGCCATAGCCCAGCGCTTTGGCCGCAAAGCGCGCCACATCCAAGCGGCTGATGCCGCGATCGAGCTGGGCATCGCTGTAAGCCTGCGCGGCAAAGCCCATAGAGTAGGCGTACAGCGCATAACCGCTCGCCCAGTGCTCCGTAACAGGAGACTGTGCCTTGTGTCCCGTTGCCAGCAACAGGAGCTTGAGCATCTCGCCCGTGCTCGTGGCACGGTTGGGGGCAAAGGTGCCGTCGTCGTTGCCGCCGACGATCCCCTGCTGGCTCAGCTCCATCACATAGTTATAAAACCAGTCGGATCGGTTGACGTCGCTATAAGTTCTGCCGGTATAGCTGGTGGCCGTCCACTGCGCCGTCGCAACCACGCTGCCGCGCACGGTGCTGCTTTCCGTAATGGTTCTGCCGTCCTTGGTCATAAGGCCAGCAAAGCTGTAACCGAGCTTTTCCATCTTGGGGAACGACTCATAGGATTCACCGATCTCATAAACGGCAAAATCCGTCTCGTAGGATACACCGCTTTCCTTGTTGATGATAAGGTAGGCAAACTCATCCTCTGCCGCACAGGGATCGTCATCAAGGAAAATGGCAGCCTCCTGCAGTCGGCGATCGGCAAGGCCTGCCTGCGCCTGCCCGCCGGAGTGGCACCATTCGCCGAACGCCTGCGCCACCTCAAGGCGCGTGGCGTCAATCTCGCCGCGGGCGATCTTAACGAGAGCGCTCGTTCCGCTCATCCAGCCGGTACCGAAGTTGTAGCTGAAGCAGATGAGCGCATCGAACTGCCCCTGCGTAGGGCTGACGTCGTAGCGGTCAAAAAAGTCGTTGAGCTTTTCCTCGTAGCGCTCGACCTTGCTCATCAGCAGGAGTTCTGCCTCTTCGCGCGTAACGCCATCCGGGAAATCTTCCTCGCCGCACTCCGTACCGTAGCCGATGTACCACTTGCCGCCGGCGGAATACTTCTCCGCGCGGAAGCCCTCTTCCTCTTCGATCTGCTCAATGGCCATATCCCCCGCGCGCATCAGGCGGCCGCTCGCCATTGCTGCGGGCACGCACAGCTGCATGGCAAGGCACAGCGCCAAAAGCACGGCCAGAGGCTTTCTGTTTCGTGTGATCTGCTTCATCGTGTTTTCTCCTTTGCCGGAATCGGGCGAAACTGCCCACTGTCTGTCGAATCTGCTGCTATCATAGCATAGGTTTACATAAGAATCAACCAAAACGGTGCAAAAAATGCTGCCCAGGCAAGTGCCGGGCAGCATTTTTTACATCAGCGCGTCAAACAGCGCCTCCATATTGTCATCAGAATACTCGACCTCCGCGCTGTACAGCCTGCACAGCGCGATCTGATCTTCCACGGTAAAGTCGCCATGCAGCAAAAAGTGCAGCGCACCGAGCGCAAAAAGCAGCCTCACCGATGCCACGGCAAACGCAGCCTTGCTGCTCACATCCCCGTCGTCCAAGGCCTCCGGCACGTGGCGGTAGAGGAAGTAGACAAGAAGCTGCTCATATTCCGTCTCACGTGTTTTCATGTGCGCGGCAAACTCACCAAGCGGCAGTGCGTCCGCATGCGTGCGCAGCGACGCGAGCAGCTCCGTCCAACTCTCGTCCATTCGCTCGAGGGAAAGGTAGCAGTCCGCCCACTGCACAAACGAAATATCCGGCATGTGCGCGCCGCAGAGCGACAAGATCCGTTCCATCCGCCGCTTTAATGGCTCTCTCCGATCCTGCGCAGCATCAAAAAGCTTCTCTCGCAGCTCGAGCAGCACCGTCTCCTCTTCATCGAGCGTCCCTTCGCCGGTCACGACGAGCGCCGTTTTTTCCTTCTTCGTCAGGATCAGACGCGCAGCCTCTTCGCAGCAAAGCCCCACGCCGATCTCCGTGCGCTCTGAAAAAAAGCTGCGATAGCGCGGGTGGTCGGTGCAGATTTGGCAGAGCATCTCCTCCCCGCCGTAAAGGATCAGGTCACAGAGGTTTTTTTCGTTCAAAAACGGGCAACGCTCGCCATCGCCGAGGATAAAGTGCGGTGCATCGCCGTCCTCTGCAATATTCCTGCGCAGGCGCTCGCCCATCTCGCCGCCGACGGTGCGGTAAGCAGCGAGGGTGTCCTCGTCCACGTCGATCTCCCACCCGATGCAGCAGTTGTGGCGGCAGCGGTCGGCGATGCAGTGAAAGAGCGGATAATAATCAGGACAAACATTCTGCACGGCGGAGTCCTCCCGGTCGTGGTGTCGCGCGACGCATGGATCGCGTGCCGCTTTATTATAAGTCGGATAGGCACACATTGCAACGAATTTTCTCCTTGCCGCAGGCAGAAAGATATGTTATAGTGATTTTATTATGCGGGCATGATGGAATTGGCAGACATGCGAGATTTAGGTTCTCGTGCCGCAAGGCGTTGGGGTTCAAGTCCCCATGCCCGCACCATATCGAGTGGTCATAAGAAGCGTCACTTATGGCCACTCGATTTTTTATCTTGACACAGTTTCACACGAGGAGCAGGCAGGTATCTGCTTCTTTTTCTATTCGCTTATCCTCTGCCTGCAAAATAATTTCGCAGGTAAGGGCATGGACAAGGTTTACACTTGTAAAGAAACCCGATATACTTGTATCTAAGCCAAAATAGTTTTTGATAAAAAACTCTGTGAAAGCGCATTGGAGGACGATGCCATGCCAAAACCGAAGTGGAATCTGAACACCATTTACATCTCCGAGCGACTTCAGGAAAGTCTGCGGCCCATCTCCCGATGCGCCATGATCACCGTGGTCGCGCCCATGGGCTACGGAAAGACCACGGCGGTGAACTGGTATCTCGCTGAGCGCGCCAAGGCGGAGACATTGCGCATCATCCGCGTCAGCGTATATTCCGATAACCTTGCGATCTTCTGGAAAAGCGTACAGGAGGCGTTCGCCCGCGCAGGCTTCCCCTTCCTGCGGGACTATCCCTGCCCCACGGACGCCGCGGGCGGTGGACTGCTGGTGGACGATCTCTGCCACGCGCTGGCAGATGATACGCCCTGCTATCTCTTCATCGACGATTTCCACCTGCTCACAGACAAGCGCGCCTCGCTGTTTCTCTGTATGCTCGCAAACAGGCTTCCTTCAAATGTGCATCTGATCGTTGCAAGCCGCGACCGCTTTCTGCCCGCGGCGGAGGTGGTGCGGCTGGGGGCAAGAGTCTATCAGATCGGCACGGAGCAGCTGCGCCTCAACCACACGGAGCTTGCCGTCTATGCCCACCGCTGCGGCACGGAGCTTTCCGACGCGCAGGTGGAGAGCCTTCTCTATTCGAGCGAGGGCTGGTTTTCCGCCGTGTATCTGAGTCTGCGTACGCTCTCCGAGCGCGGCGTGCTGCCCAGCCGTCATTCGGACATCTACTCCACCTTTACCGCCGCCATGATCGACCCACTGCCGCAAAAACAGCGGGAGTTTCTGGCGGTCATGGGGCTTGCCGATGAATTTAGCGTCGAAATGGCGCAGCATATCACGGGTGATGCGGACACGGGGCAGATTCTCTCCCTGCTGACCGAGCAGAACGCCTTTGTTGCGCGTCTGCCGGACGGCGTGACCTATCGCTTCCACCACATGATGAAGGAGTGCGCCGAGCGCAGCTTTCTTGCGATGCCGGCGGAAACGCAGCAGCTCTATTGGGAGCGCTTCGGCCTGTGGTATGAGCAGCACCGGCAGTATCTCCATGCCATCGCCGCCTACCGGAAGAGTGAAAATTACGACGCGCTGCTGCGCGTCATCCGCAGCGATGCGGGCATTTTGCTCGCCGCGCTCAAGCCGGAGGACGTACTGGAAGCGCTGGACAAATGCCCCGCCGAAACGCTCAAGGCCCACCCCTTCGCCATTCTGGTGCTGATGCGCCGCATGTTCACATGGCGGCAGATTCCGAAAATGATGGAGCTGAAGACCCTGCTGCTGACGGCCATCGAGGAGCATCCGGAGCTGTCCGAAGAAGAGCGCGGCAACCTGCTGGGAGAGTGCGACCTCATTCTGAGCTTTCTCTGCTATAACGACATCAGTGCCATGAGCCGTCTGCACCGCAGCGCCAGCGCGCAGATGTCCCGCCCCGCCATCAGCATTCAGTCGAGCGGCGGCTGGACCTTCGGCTCGCCATCTGTCCTGATGATGTTCCACCGCGCACCGGGATCGCTCAAAAGCGAACTTTTTGAGATGGACGAGTGCATGCCCCACTACTACAAGGTCACCAACCATCACGGGCAGGGCGCGGAGACCATCATGCGCGCCGAGGCGTTGTTCTGTCAGGGGTGCTTCACCGATGCACATATTGAGTTGGAACGTGCCTACACGCAGGTGAAGGACAATGGGCAGATCAACATGGCGCTCTGCTGCGATTTTCTGTCGCGGCGGCTCTCGCTTTATACCGATGTAGAGCAGCGCTATACCTTTGCGGAGCGATACGCGGAGCTTCTGCGCTATCACGACGCCTCGTGGATCAACCTCTGGAGTGCTACCAGCGCCTACTACCATGCCCTGCGCGGCGAAACGGACAAAATCCCGGAGATTTTCTCGCAGCACCGCCTCTCCGATATCAACATGCTCGCACCGGGAAAACCCATGATGGAAATGATCGAAAATCAGGTCTATCTTGCTGAGGGCGCCTATGCCAAAGTGGCGGGTCGCAGCGCAGAACTGTTGGCGGTGTGCGAGGCAATGCACTACGCATTAGTAGCAATACATAGCCGCATCCAGACAGCGGCGGCCTATGCGCAATTGGGAAAAATTGAGGAAGCCCACGCATGGCTGAGAAAGGCACTTTCCGACGCCGAGCCGGACGGTCTTGTGATGCCGTTTGTAGAGAACTATGATATTCTGAAGCCTCTGTTGGAACGGGAGATAAAAAATGACCTGATCTCAAAAATCATTGAGCTTGGTGAGGCGGCAGGGGCGCGAAACGCGGCAAGCGTCCGCCCGGCTGCCCTCGATGTGCTGACACCGCGGGAGTTTGAGATCGTAGAGCTGATAGCGCAGCGGCTGAGCAACCGCGAGATCGCGGAAAAGCTCTATCTCTCCGAGGGCAGCGTCAAGCAGTATGTCAATCAGATCTATTCAAAACTTCATATTGAGGGCGATACCCGCACCAAGCGAAAGGCGCTTGCCGGGCTGTTCGGGCAAAAGACCTAACCTTTGGTTAATGGTTCTCCCACAAGATCCACCGTACAATGTCTGTACGGTGGATCTTTATTTTCACAGAAAGGAGGGCGCGCACTTGAATCGAAAGTATCTCACAGCCGTCACACCGCTGCCCGATCATGTGCTGCAAGTCGATTTTGTGTCCGGAAGCCGGCTCCTGCTGGATATGAAGCCCTATCTCGATAAGATCCGGTTTCGCCCGCTTGCAGATGCACGGGTGTGGAACAGCGCCGTGACCAACGGCATCTTTGTCCGCTTTGGTGATGTGGAGCTGAGCCACGATGAAATCTTGTCCATGGCGGAACAGGAGCATTGAAGCAGTTCATTTGAAAAAGGAGAAGCAAACGATGAAACATTTGAAAACCTATCTGTCTTTTACATTGACGCTGGCGTTCTGCCTGAGCCTAGCCGCCTGCGGCGAGAGCAACGAGGACTATGGTGATGACGGCAGCGACTACAATTTATACGGCGTTCCCGATTCCTTCGAGGGGCTGGTAAAAGACTCCGAGCAGATGTCGAACCTCTACCTCTACGGCGGTGCGTGGAAGGGTGAGGACGGCGGCACGCTGATCTCCGCCACCAACGACGATGGCGACGAGGTTCGCTTTGCGCTGTACGACTCGGACGAAGAGGTGACCGCCAGCGGCTTCATCCAGTTCGTGCCGGACTATGACTACGATTATTTCTACAATGAGCACGATGGCGTGGCCTACCGCAGCTGGTTCGACGAGGTCGGCTCGCTGCATGTGGCCGAGCTTGGCACCTTTACGCAGATGACCGGCGACGCGCCGGGCGAGAACATCGGCGACATCGATTTTGAGACGATGGCGGGCACATGGTATCTGGACGCCGAGTGGGACGCACGCAGCATCCTTGTGTTTGACGAAATCGGCGGCTGGGAGCTGCTGGAGCGGCCCGGTGGCGACGGCGACCCCACCACGGTGGACTGCGGCAGCGTCGAGCTGGCCCCCGAGGACTCCGAGGAGATGTATCTCGCGGTTTCCGAGCTGTATGACGAGGTGGCCTATGAATTCACCCTTCTCGACCACGACACGCTGCGCTGGGGCGACTTTGAATTCTATCAGAAAATGGCGTAACGCGCGGAAAATAAGGAGGACGATCACATGAAAAAGAAATTACCATACGCTCTCGCGGGGCTAATGCTGCTCTGCCTGCTGTGCACGGCCTGCGGCGGAGATCCCTCCTTGCAGGACGACCCCAACGACGGACTGGGCGGCGGGGTCAGCGAGGATACCGTGAACGACTTCAGCGATTTTGAGGGCATCTGGCTGGGAGAAGCGAACAACGACTACGACTACATGGAGTTTGACGCTGACGGCAATTGGACTCTTTACCTCAGTGGCGAAGCGGTGGACGGAGGCTATCTCCGCTATGAGCCGGAGTGGGAGGCCATCTACGCTTACAGCGATCTCGACGACTCCGGCAGCCGCATCGCCATGGAGGACGGTCAGCTCTACTGCGCCGCCTACGGCTACTTTAATCCCGGCGAAGGAATGGAGTACCTCTGGTATGAGGACGGCGGCCGTCTCACAGAGGACGATGCACCCGATTTTTCGGAGGACGAGGTGTCTGACTGGAACGGCCGTCTGAACGGCGATGCAAATTCCTATTGGAGCTGGGATTCCGACCTCTGCCAGCGGAACGTTTCAGAATTCAAGGGCATCTGGTACTATGACGGCAACCTATCGGCTGAGACCTATATCGTCATCGACGGCAGAGGCAACTGGAGCTTTTACCAGCGCGCGCCCGGCGCTGAAAGCGCGGAAATGGACTGCGGCACCTTCTCCTATTCGACGGACGAGGCGAGCACCTATTACGCCGATTCCACGATGTACGATGGTGTGTCGTACAAGGTCTTTGAACTGGACGAGGACGTTCTCGTATGGGGCGACGAAGGCTCTTACTACCTGATGGAGTGATAGAAAGGACGGAAGAATGATGAAAATTCGATGGAAGCATATCGTTTCCTCTGCGCTGGCGCTGGCACTCTGCCTGAGCCTTGCCGCCTGCGGCAATTCCGATGATGTGGCGGGAGAGGACTGGCGTACCACCGGCGTGGTAGCCAGCAGCGGCACCATCACCCACGACGGCGAAAGCGTGGATGTTCTGGTCACGGTGAGCGAGAGCAGTGCGGCCTTCTACCGCGACCTTCCCGAGCAGGTGCTCTTTGACAGCGTGTCCTTTCCCATGAACATTCCCGACGCGGAGCAGGCCTTCAACGCCATTTTCCTTGAGGATCTCGACGGCGACGGTGAAAGCGACGTGCTGGTAAGCTTTATCCACGAAAACGGCGATGAAACTGAGCTGGTCTGGATCTGGGACCCGGTCGAGCGCTATGTGTTCCGGGAGGATCTCTCCACGGTTGCCATCAGCGGCGGTGCGGACGACGGCGCGCTCCTTCCGGCAGATGAAATCCAATCCGGCGAACCCTACTTCACGCAAAACGGTCTTGCGATCAACGCCGCCGTGGAGATGGGAACCTTCCTGCTGGAGGACGGCGTTTGCAGCTACTCCGGTCTGGGCAACGGCTATAACACCGGCGACTGCTATTGGGAGATCACAAAGAACGGTGACTACACCCACGACGGCATTCGCGAGCTGCACTTTGATGCCATCTGCTATATTCCGGACAGCTCCATTCCGTATTTCGCCGAGCAGTACATCACCAATACCGACAGCGAGCTGTACGACTTCTACACCGGCATGTGGCTCACCACCGCAACGGCCTACGGCAACAGCCAACGCGGTGACAACTATTATCTCCACACCGTCAGCTGGCGGGGAAACAGCTATCTCATTGAATTCGCCTACTCGACCGATTGGCAGTACAACGTGGGAGACTGGGCGCAGGTCCTGACCAAGAGCTACGCCGTCTATCTTCCCGAGGAGTACGACGGTCTGGTCTTTGCCGCCGAGGCGCAGCCAGGCAGCTACAAGGACAGTGCCAAGCGCATGCAGCTTGACAGCATTTCGCCCGAGGCCGCCCTCATGGACATTGATACCGTGGATCCTTACAGCAGCCTGTATTTCAGTCTCTGCTACTAAAAGGAGAAGCGGCAATGAAAAAGAAGCAAAACGATTTTGAAACGTCCGGCATCGAGCGCATGACGGACGCGGAGCTGTCAAAGAAGCTGGGACACTATCAGAGAACGGAGAGCATCGGCATATTGCTGGGCGTTTTGCTGGTGATCGCCGGGTGTATTTCGATGTTTATACAGCGTGACCCCATTTTGGTCTGCGCTTTGGCGTTCCCCGGCGTGGCACTGTTCCTGCTGGTGGCCAAGCCCGCCCAGAAGAAGAAAAAAACGCTGTTGCAGCAGCAGCTGGGCGGCTTTTTCCGCACGGAGCTGACAAAAGCCTTCGGCCCGGAGCCGAAGCCGGCCACGCTGCCCATCGACTGGGCGTACCTGGAGGCGGCAAAGCTGTCGGCGGTCTCCTTTACGGAGTGTACCGTGACGGACTTCCACGAGGGCGAGCACAAGGGACTGCGGTTCTCCGCGGCCAACGTGGAGCTGCGCCGCACGGTGGAGGAAAAGTCCGGCCCCGACAACGACAACTGGATGACCCGAACCGAGACACTGCTCCGCGGCATCGTGGTTCGCTGCAAGGCCATCTGTGACCCGGCGCTGGACATCGCCCTGAACGACATGTTCCAGGAGCGGAAGAAGGACGACATCACCGCCCCTGCCGCCTTCCGGAAGCACTTTGCCGCTCATACGGCGGATGGCCGGGAGGTGGACGATCAGGTCACACCGCAGCTTCGTGACCTGGTACAGAAGCTGGAGGCATCTTCCCGCAGTGCCAAGCTGTGCGGCCTTATCCTCCGTGACGGCGATCTGGCGCTGGCCCTGAACACCCGGTATGTGTTTGCAGGCGTTCCGGAGGAGCTGGATCTGCGGGACATCGACGGGATACGAAAATGGTTTACAGCCTCGCTGACCGGTATGGGTAATCTGCTGGATCTGATAACGGAAAGCCCCGCCTTGACCGGCGCAGCAGAATAAGGAGAATCATATGGAAGAAAAGAACATAACCATGACAGATGAACAGCTGGCGCAGGAGCTGCGCAAAAGCAAGGGCGGCAAGCTCGGCGGCAAACTTCTCTCGCTGCTGGGCGGCGCGGTTGCCATCGCGGGTATCCTTCTGGGCGGCAACATCGTGCTCACCCTGCTGGGCGGCGTGGTGCTCGCGCTGGGGCAGGCGGTGCAGGGGAAATCCAAGGCGCACGCGGACGGGCGGGCCTTCAATGCCATTGCGCCAGAGATCATAGGCGCTTGCTTTGAAAACGTACAGATGAACCCCGCCTCTCCCCTTTTGAACGCAGACGATACCAACATTCCCCTGCCAAGCCACAGCTATTGCAGCGGCAGCGGGTATGTCCGGGGGACCTATCAAAGTCTGACCACGGAGCTTTGCACCGTCAGGCTGACGGAGGTGGACGAATTCCAGCGCGAGGAAAGCGCTCAGTGGGAGAAAAGCGAGCACGAGGTCTACGCCGGGCAGTGGGTGCTCTGCGAGCTTGACCGGGAGTTTCCAACATGGCTGACCATCTGGCCGAGGGATACACTGGGCAAGCTGCTTCGCGTCAAAACCATCAAAACAGGAAATGACGACTTTGACAAGCGCTTCAACCTGACAAGCGGCAATGAAGCGGCCGCCCTTCGTATTCTGACCCCCAAACGGATCGAACGCGTCCTGACGCTGGCGGACGCCTCCTTTGGAAAATTCGCCGTAAATCTCAATCCGGACGGGAAGCTCTATCTTGCCGTTCACAGCGGGCATGGCTTTTTTGATAGCGGCAAGGGGCGCGAAGATCCCGCGCGGCTGCGGGCGCGCTTCACCCGCGAGCTGAAGTGGTTTACGGATATGATCGACGCATTCCGCGGCGTGTAAGGGAGGGTGAGCAATATGCCTCTTTGGCTTGCTGTGGTGCTGCTGATTCTGACTGGCGCCGGCCTTGCTCTGTGCCGCAGATATCTGCGCGGCAACAAAACCGCATGCATTCTCTGTACGCTCTTCTGCGTGCTGTTGGCGCTGGCCTGCATCGTTTATATTGGGCTGACTCTTCTCTTTGTCGATGCAGTGCAGAATCAGCCGCCGGCATTGTGATCTTCCGCCGCTCGCACCACGCATCAAAGCAGCACCGTTTTCGTCTGTTAACAGCCGAAAACGGTGCTGCTTTTTGTATTCTTGCAATGCTCTTTTCTAACGTTTCCCCGTTTTGACTTGTTCGTACACAAAAAAAGGGAAAAACATCGTTGAACCCTCGGGACAAATCTGCCATAATAGATGCAATACGAACATATAAAAAGGCAGCTTTTACTATGAAACATATTTGCATCGGCATCCTTGCCCACGTCGACTCCGGAAAAACGACCCTCTCCGAGGGGCTTTTATATGCTTCCGGCGCGCTGCGGAAGCTCGGGCGCGTAGATCACGGCGATGCCTTCCTCGATACCGATGCGCTCGAGCGCGAGCGCGGCATCACGATCTTTGCAAAGCAGGCCATGCTCACCGTGGGCGAGCGCGAGTTCACGCTGCTCGATACGCCGGGACACGTTGACTTTTCCGCCGAGATGGAGCGCACGCTGTCGGTGCTTGACTACGCGGTGCTCGTCATCAGCGGCAGCGACGGCGTGCAGAGCCATACGCGCACCCTCTGGCGCCTGCTGGCGCGCTACGAGGTGCCGACGTTTCTCTTCATCAACAAGATGGATCTTGCAGGAACAGACAAAAGCGCCCTGATGGAACGGCTCACGCAAACGCTGAGCGCGGAATGCGTCGATTTTTCCGCGCCGCCGCAGGAGCGTGATGAAGCGCTTGCCCTGTGTGATGAAGCGGCGCTTGAATCGCTTTTGGAGCGCGGCTCGATCGACGATTCCCTGATCTCCAAAATGATCAAAAGCCGCAAGGTTTTCCCCTGTTTTTTCGGCTCGGCGCTCAAGATGGACGGTGTGGAGGATTTTCTCTCCGCGCTTGCGCGTTTCACGGTCGCGCCGGAATATCCCAGCGAATTTGGCGCGAAGGTCTTTAAGATCTCGCGCGACGCGCAGGGCGGGAGGCTCACGTGGCTCAAGGTCACAGGCGGAGCGCTGCGCGTGAAAGCACCGCTTTCGTATCGCGCGCAGAATCAGGACTATCAGGAAAAAGCCGATCAGCTGCGCCTCTATTCGGGCATCAAGTTCCGCACGCTCGAGAAAGCGGACGCTGGCAGTGTCGTCGCTGTCACGGGCCTCAGCCACAGCTATGTCGGACTCGGTCTCGGCACAGAGGCTGAGGCGTCCGCGCCGCTTTTGCAGCCGGTTTTGACCTATCAGCTTGTCCTGCCGGACGGCGCAGACGCGCACAGCGCGCTCACGAAGCTGCGAGAACTGGAGGAAGAGGATCCAATGCTGCGCATTGTCTGGGACGAACGCTACGGCCAGATCCACGTACAGCTCATGGGCAAGATCCAGCTTGAGATCCTGCGCCGCCGTATTCTCGACCGCTTCGGCCTCGCCGTGACCTTTGGCGAGGGCAGCATCGTTTACCGCGAGACCATCGCATCTCCGGTGCTCGGCATGGGACACTTCGAGCCTCTGCGCCACTATGCGGAGGTGCAGCTTCTTATCGAGCCGCTTCCGCGCGGGACGGGTATCCAGCTTGCGTCAAGCCTTGCAACAGATGCGCTCGATCTCAACTGGCAGAGGCTCATCTTTACGCATCTTTTGGAGCGAGAGCACGCTGGCGTGCTGACCGGCTCGGCGCTGACAGATGTGCGCTTCACGCTCGTCGCAGGCCGGGCGCACTTAAAGCACACCGAGGGCGGCGATTTTCGTCAGGCAACCTATCGCGCCGTGCGGCAGGGGCTCATGCAGGCGGAAAGCCTGCTTCTTGAACCTTACTATGACTTCCGCCTTGAAGTTCCCGCCGAGTGTGTCGGCCGCGCGATGACCGACCTCCAGAACATGGGCGGAACGGTCGATCCCCCGCAAAGCGTGGGGGAAAACACCGTACTCACGGGTTATGCGCCGGTGCGCACGCTGCGCGACTATTTCACCGACGTTGCAGCCTATACCCGCGGCCGCGGACAGCTTTCCTGCGCCGTGCGCGGGTACGAGACCTGCCAAAATCAGGACGAGATCGTCGCCTTACTCGGCTATGACGCCGAGCGCGATACGGACAATCCCGCCTCCTCCGTTTTCTGCGACCACGGCGGCAGCATCACCATTCCTTGGAATGAGGTCGCGCAGCATGTCCACTGCGACAGCGGCATTCACTTTGACAAAGAGGAAACCGAGGAGAAATCCGCTCCCCCGCCGCGCCGCGGCGTTGGCGCAGGCAGCGCGTATGCAGCGGACAAGGAGTTGCAGGAGATCTTCGAGCGCACCTACGGCAAGGTAGAGCGCCGCGCGTTCGAGCCTGCGAAAAAGCCCGCGCGCACCTCGCTTGCCGACCACTACGACGTGACGATCCACTCCGAGGACACGGAATATCTGCTCGTTGACGGCTACAACATTATTTTTGCCTGGGACGAGCTGCAGCGCCTTGCCGCGCAGGACATTGCCGCTGCGCGCGGTGCGCTCATCGACATTCTTGCAAACTATCAGGGCTTTCGCAAATGCCGCGTCATCGTGGTGTTCGATGCCTACAAGGTCAAGGGCAATCCCGGCAGCGTGCAGACGGTACACGGCATCAAAGTCGTTTACACCAAGGAAGCAGAGACCGCCGACACCTACATCGAACGTGCGACCTACGAGCTGCGCCGCGAGCGGCGCGTGCGCGTGGCAACATCGGACGGCCCCGAGCAGGTCATTATTCTCGGCCACGGGGCGCTGCGCGTCTCCGCCCGCGCGTTTCATGCCGAGGTCGAGGCCGCTGAGGGACAGATCAGCGCCGTACTGCAAAGCCTTGTAAACCGCCCGAGAAGCGAACGAACAGTGAGAAACAACGCAACGATCAAGCAATAAACTTTGACAAAAAGCGGTGGTTAAAGCCACCGCTTTTTTTACAATTTCCGTGCAATTTTCCTCTTGCAATTCGTTTTTAATTGTTGTATCCTAAGCACTGTCAATTTAAAGTGATAGTCAATGACTGTTTACTATCAAAAATATTTCCACGAAAGGAGAAAGCAACCATGCAGACCAATGAGATCCAGGAGCTGCTGCTCGACACGATCCCCGCGTGGCACTACTGGTTTGCCCGTCCGTTCAAGCGCATGCTGAACGACGGCGTCAGCCTTGACATGTACTACTGCATCCAGTCGATGCGCCGCAGCGGCCGCACGATGACGATGACAGAGCTTGCAAATTTTGCCCGCATGCCCAAGCAGCAGATGAGCAAGCTCGTCGACAAGCTGGTCGAGGGCGGCTTTGCCGAGCGGCTGAGCGACCCCGACGACCGCCGCGTCATCCGCCTGCGGGCGACTGAGAAGGCCGACGAATACGTGGCGAGCTTTTTAGAGAAGGATGCGGCGGAGTTCCGCGCGTTTTTCGACCAGCTCGAAGGCGAAGAGCGCGAGACCTTCTGCACGGCGCTTCGCACCATCCACGACACCTTTGAGGCCAAACGCAAGCGCATGATCGAGCAGGGCAAGCTGCCCGACTGTCCCCCACAAACTAAGAAAGGAGGCCACTGCCGATGAATATGATCCATCGCTTCATGGGCTGCATCCGCGAGTATAAAAAGCCCACGATCCTGACGCTCTTGTGCATGGTCGGCGAGGTCGCGATTGAAGTGCTGATCCCGTTTTTCACCGCCAACCTCGTCAATGAGATCAAGGGCGGCGCGGAACTCAGCGGCGTTGTGCGCGTGGGCCTTGGGCTCATCCTGATGTCGCTCGTGTCGCTCGGCTGCGGCGCGCTCGGCGGGCTTTACGGCTCGCGCGCGAGCGCCGGCTTTGCCAAAAACGTCCGCCACGATGTTTTCACCCGCGTGCAGAGCTTCGCGTTTGAAAATATCGACAAATTCTCCTCCGCCTCGCTCGTCACGCGCATGACGACCGATATCAACAATGTGCAGATGTCCTTTATGATGTGCATCCGCATCGCGGTACGCGCACCGCTGATGTTCCTCTTCGCCGTCATCATGGCCTATATCATGGGCGGCGCGCTGGCGACGACATTCCTCATTATCATTCCCGTGCTGGTAATCGGACTTCTTCTGATCGCACGTAAGGCAATGCCCGCGTTCCGCGCGGTGTTCCGCAAGTACGATAAGCTCAATGAATCGGTCGAGGAAAATGTGCGCGCGATGCGCGTGGTCAAGGGCTTTGCCCGCGAAGGGTATGAAAAGCAGAAGTTCGCCGCGGCCTCGCACGATATCGCCAAGGACTTCACCTTCGCCGAGCGCGTCGTCGCGCTCAACGCGCCGCTGATGCAGTTCTGCGTATACTTCAACATGATCTTCGTGCTATTTGTCGGCTCGCGGATCATCATCACGAACGGCGGCACGACCATCGACGTTGGCCAGCTCTCGGCCATGCTGACCTACGGCATGCAGATCTTAATGTCGCTGATGATGATCTCGATGATCTACGTGATGATGACGATGTCGTATGAGTCCTTCGTCCGTATCTGCGAGGTACTCGAGGAAGAGCCCGCGCTCACCGATCCTGCCTCTCCCGCGATGGACGTGAAGGACGGCTCCATCGACTTTGAAAACGTCAGCTTCAAGTACTCCGCACAGGCGAAGAAATTCGCGCTGCAGGACATCAACCTGCACATCGACTCGGGCATGACCGTCGGCATCCTCGGCGGTACGGGCTCGAGCAAGTCGACCCTCGTGCAGCTCATCCCGCGCCTTTACGATGTGAGCGAGGGCTGCGTCAAGGTCGGCGGCAGAGATGTGCGCGAATACGACCTCGAGGTCCTGCGCGGTGCGGTCAGTGTCGTGCTGCAAAAGAACGTGCTGTTTTCCGGCACGATCAAGGACAACCTGCGCTGGGGCAACGAAAACGCCACCGACGACGAGATGATCGAGGCGTGCAGGCTCGCGCAGGCGGACGAATTCGTCCGCTCCTTCCCCGACGGGTATGACACCTATATCGAGCAGGGCGGCTCGAACGTCTCCGGCGGACAGAAGCAGCGTCTCTGCATCGCCCGGGCGCTTCTCAAAAAGCCGAAGATTCTGATCCTCGACGACTCGACTTCCGCGGTCGACACGCGCACCGACGCGCTGATCCGCGAGGGCTTCCGCACCTACATTCCCGAGACGACGAAGATCATCATTGCCCAGCGCGTCGCGTCCGTGCAGGATGCCGACCTCATTCTCGTGATGGACAACGGCCATATTGCGGACATGGGCACGCACGATCAGCTCCTCGCTTCGAGTGAAATTTACCGCGAGGTCTACGAATCCCAGACGAACGGAGGTGAGCAGGATGAAGCGTGATCCCAAGAATTCCCGCCGCCCAAACGACGGCGCGGCGAACCTCGCCATGCTTAAGCGCACGGTGAAAAAGCTCTTTTCCTACTATCCTGTGCTCGCGCCCGTCACGTTCGCGTGCATCCTGTTCTCGGCCATCGTCACGTCGATCCCGTCGCTTTTCGTGCAGAATGTCATTCAGGTCATCGAAAAGTGGTACGTCTCGCGCGACTGGGTCTCCGCCAAAGCAGAGCTCATCCCCATCCTGTCGCTGCTCATCTCGCTCTATGTGCTCTCGATCATCGCGATCCTGGTCTACAAGCAGCTCATGGCCTATATGACGCAGGGCTTTCTCGACAAGCTCCGTCAGGAGATGTTCGGCGGCATGCAGGATCTTCCCATCCGCTACTTCGACACCCACCAGCACGGCGATATCATGAGCTTCTACACCAACGATATCGACACGCTGCGCCAGCTCGTGTCCGAGGCCATCCCCGCCTTCATCCAGTCTGGCGCGATCGTGCTGGCCGTGTTCGGCATTA
>ERZ827498.1845-NODE-1845-length-22164-cov-33.701569_pt1 | contig 22164 bp, 26 predicted proteins | sample MGYA00519865_ERZ827498 | MGnify/ENA primary metagenome ERZ827498 (study PRJEB31778, sample SAMEA3449328) | human gut metagenome | biome: human gut; feature: human-associated habitat; material: faeces | place: United Kingdom | collected 2010/2012 ...
GTTAGCAATATGTAAGATTAATGTAAACTTTACATAATTATTCCCTATACATAACGTAATTTATGCAAAGATTTACATAAACTACGAAAGTACAAGAATGACCCCGATAAACGAACATACGGCAGTCATCACTTCCGAATACAACATGGTGCATGTGGTGGAATGGCTCAGAAAATATGCCCCCATTGCCGAAATGAAAGAATACTAAAGGTGTGGCGGTACACAATACCGCCCGCACCCGAAACAGATAACCCATAAAACAGAAAGAGCATGAAATACTATTTTATATTGACAGACAGCAGGGACGCATGGATGCAGTTCGTTTACCTCCCTACGGGAGATTATGTGTCCGGCTATATCCGTGACTTGCAGAGTGTGGGAATATCCGTACATGACTATGACCTTTGGACGGAGGAAACACGCCCCATTGCCGAGCGCACATTGGAGCATATAAGGCAGAGCATGAACGTATAAAAAAATCGGGTGGCAAAAGCCCCCCATTGACAATAACTTAAATTCATATACAGATGATAGCGAATACAATCTTACAGCAGTTGGGCGGTCATGGATTTACCATCATAACGGGAAGCCGTAACTATATCAATTTGGGCAACGGACTACAAATGAGCCTTGCAAGGAACAAGACGTCAGCCAACAGACAGAAAATCATATTGGACGAGGATACGGATACATACACCATGTATTTCTATCGTCAGACACTGACGAAGTATGCGGACATCAAGGTCAAGGAGATAGCCAAATACGAAGAAGTGTACTTTGATATGCTCCAGCAGATTTTCACGGATGTAACGGGACTTTACACCCGACTTTAGGCAGAGGCGGCGAGAGCCACCCTACTTTCTTTCGGTGAGCAGAAGGCGGACAAAGAAAGTAGCAAAGAAACCTATATGTTTAATTTCTAAGAAAATATTTGGATATTCAATACGAATATCCATTTCTATGACTATAAATAGTTATATTTGCATTCTGTTCTACTTTAATTATGAAATGCTTATGTGTAGATTAATAACTAACACCTATGATGGGTCTGGAATGGTAAAATTGTATAGATATGATTTAGAATGTCCCCCAACGGATTGGAGTAATGAGTATAAAAATGTAGAATATATTTATGAAGGAGAGTGTGATGCTCTTAGAGTAAAAAATCAAATAGGAGCCTTTTTCTTTTTTGAAAATATATCTACAGCTTATGGTACAGGGAGTATTGCTGCAAAAAAAAATGAAACAAATACAATATGGCTTACAGAAACGTCAATTATAAATAAAATTTCGCTTTTAAAATTTTCTCATTTTACAAATATATCTTCCATCCTTTTAGCTTTTGAAGAGTTTGGAATAGATGTATTAAATGACAGATTTTTCAAATTTAATTCATGTGGTGCATGTGAAAGTTTTGAAAAACTTAGGCCATTACTTGACGAATTGAAAGATTTAGACCAAAAGGAAAACAAGAACGATAGAGAGATTATGAAAATCTCTGATTTAGCCTATGAAATAGGTAAGTTCTTCTATTCTAATGAAAGAATTGATTATTTTGGTCAATTGCTTACGGATTTTGGAAATGGAAATACATTTAAGAACATACTTATAGAAAAAGGTTATGATGGATATATATTCAGAGAAGATTATAATTCTTCAACATATTGTTTATTTGAGGCTTCAGCACTTTCAAAACCACAACATAAAAAAGTAACAATTAGCTGACAGTTATTACTTGTCAGCTAATTGTTGTTCATTACTTCTCATACAGCAGCAAAAACTCCATTTTCCGTCGCCGCTCTATCGAGCGGATTTTCCGTCCCTTGTAGTGGCAGTAGGATATATACTCCTTATAGATGTCCCTGTCACCGGCTTCCAGCTTTTTCACCAGACGGCTTTTCGGGTGTTTCCCATATCCGAGCAGAGTTCCGTGACCCACATTGTAGCTGAGTACGGTCAGGATCAGGGCATCTTTCCCATACTTGCTAATAACTTATAAAACTTCTCTAAATCCCTTTTCTGCAGTTTTTCTGTTTCCGCCATATCATAGAAAGTTCCTCTCCCAGAAGTTTACAGTGATTATCTAAAATTCTAATAAACATTGTTATCCAAACTTTAGGATTACAAATAATTGAAATTTGATAAATAATTTTATAGTTGTTATATTTTCAACAGAGAAAGAGAAATATCCCTAAAAATGTATTTTTTCTTCAAACAAGAAGAGTTTATCCAATATTTTCGTATCTCATTTTTTATGCCTAACTTTGTTCACAGAACTTAGCAACAAGATAAAAACGTTATATGGCATTATCATTGAACGCAGAACAAAAAAGTGTGAAAAGCATTTTTTTGAATGAAGAACAATATATCATTCCCTCATTTCAGAGACCTTATTCTTGGGAGCATGAACAATGCTTGCAACTTTATACTGATTTGAACAATGCATATCAAGAGAACAGGGATTATTTTGTAGGTAATATCATACTTGCAAAAGGTGATGACTCTCCCAGTAAACTTTATTTAGTTGATGGGCAACAACGACTTATAACTTTGTGGCTCATTCTAAAAGTACTCTATAATCTTTATCCGGAGATGCGTATATTGGGAAAACTCGTTTCAATAGAAGCTTGGGAAGGTGAAGATAGTGAGAAAAAAATCACTTCTGAAATTTTTGAGAATGATGACGACGGGACTTTGCAGGAAATACATCAATCACAAAAAGTGAACACATGGTTAAATGCTTATGTAAACAAGGGAGGTGGAGTTGACGAAAATAAATGCAATGACCGTATTATTGCAAACTATTTATGGCTTTACACTTGGTTTAAGAATTTTCAGAAACGTAATGTTGAAAAGTGTAAGGACTTTATCAAGTTTCTTTTAGAGCGTGTCTATCTGTTGCCCATCGAATTGACAGGTACTACCATCGATGATGCTTGTGGCAAAGCATTGACTATCTTCGAGACCATCAATAATCGAGGTATGAACCTTGCGGATGCCGATATTTTTAAGGCCCGACTTTATAATAAAGCCGCTATTAACCAGCAATCGGAAGATTTTATCCATCGCTGGATAGACTTCAAAACAGAATGCGACAGGCAAGGATATGATATGGATGAAATATTCCGTTTTTATTCTCATATTATTCGAGGTAAAGTAGGTATATCCAGTAGTGAAAAGAATTTGCGTGACTTTTTTTTGAATGAAGATTTTTCTCCTTTGCATGGTTCACATGTTGAATTTATGGACAGCCTTATGAAAATATTGGAATTGTCAGATTATTTAAGAGAAGAGACATATTCTAATTCACGCATTGCTCCTTGGTTGCAGATATTGGAAGCCTATACCAACCAATACCCCAAATATGCCGTGCTTAATTATCTTTATGTGAAAGGAGCTGGAAATACTGATGAATTTATTGGTTTCCTGAAGAAGCTTATTCGCTATGTTTATTCAATGGGATCCACTACTACTGTGAAATTTGATATTTACACAGCCATAAAACGTACCTCGTGGGATGAAGAAGTTACTTTTCCTGTAAAACCTATTGTAGAATGGGTGCTTCATACATCTGGACGATTGAGAACTGGTTTTGCTTTATTAGCTTATTATTTACAAGACAATAAGCCGTTGCCCAAATATGCAATAGATAGACTGTTAAAACGAACAGACTGGGATTTACTTCCCGGGAAACATGAAAATGCCCCTTATGATTCTATAGCCAATCTGCAAGGTAATCTGATAGTAGTACCAAGGCTAAAACGCGGAAATCTGTATACCCGATTATCTGCATATCAGATGAGACCAACCGTTTCATATAAATATATCATCGAACGCAATGCAAAAATACTTGAACTCTTGAAAAAATTTATGACAGATTATGAATAAGATAGAATTGGGAAATTTCAAATGCTTTGCCCAGCCTTTTGAATTTTCTTTGAACTCCAATAACATATTGTTATACGGAGAAAACGGTTCGGGCAAAAGTTCGTTAACAGCGGCTTTCCAGTTAATCTTTTATAGCAATAAATTGTTCGAAGCATTGATATTTGAAGGAATGCCAGAGCAAGAACAGGAAAATATAAAGTCTGACATATTGGATAAGTATCGTTATCAAGGAGAAAGGAGCCAGCCATTCAGTCTGAAAATAGACGGAGTGGATTATAACGATTTTCCCATAGACAGCTATCAGGTGTCCATTCTTACGCACGACGATGTAGAAGTGGTGGATTCCATTCATTTGTATGATATTCTTAAAAGAGCTTATTTGCCGATACCCGACATATCCAAGTTTTTAACGGATTATGCAGAGCAAATGGAGCAGGAGGTAAACCAGTTGCTTCATGAATATTTCATGGAGGACCTACAGATTTCCATTGAGCGTGGAAACGACTATACTTGCACATTATTAGACAATAGTCTTCATCTTACATTTGATAAAAGTTTACCCAATTATTTCAATGAGGCAAAGCTACACATGACTACTATACTGCTTTTATTTTTAGCGGTAAAACATCTATCCGACGCTACGAAAGAACAATTGCTGATACTTGATGACTTGCTTACCAGCATGGATACATCGAACCGTACTTTTTTCATGCGCTACATAGTGGAGACATTCAGCGATTATCAAATTCTTTTTTTTACACACAATATCAATTTCTATCATACGGCACGCTATTTGGTACACGAAGCAATCCCAACAGGAAATAAGAACTGGACATGTACTCATCTCTACAAATTCAGTTTCGGACATAGCCTGTTAAACAAAGATGAAGCACAGAAAGACCCTTCTGAATTCAAAAGAGAATTAAATTCTCCCGGTGTCAATCTGGAAGATATGGGGAACAGGCTCAGGAAACGTTTTGAATATGCAATATACGAAATTTCGCAGTTATTGCAGTTGGGAGCAGTAGAAGAGCCGGATAAAGTATTAGCTCGTATATGTAGTGAAAAGGAGTGTTACCTTTACGAGAATAAAGACGCGGCAGATTTAGTGGACGAGATCCGAATAACACTCGATTCGGAAAATCAAACAAATTTGGCTAAACGTATTAGAGACAAAATAGAAACCTACAGCATAGATATGACTTTCATTCATGAAATACTTAACGTCATGAAATTATATCAGAAAGCATCTCTTCATCCTTTGTCGCATACCAATACAAACGGAACCCATACACCTTCACAAAAAGAGCTTAAGCAGACAATTATACTTCTGAAAAAATTACAAGTTGCGATTACAAAACTGAAAGATAAGCGAATTGAATAATTTGTAGCTGGTAAATATCGACATTTGGGATGAAAGACAATTCATATAATAACAGTAAAAAATGTGGTCTGTGTTATCCTAACTTTATATAACAAAAATTAATATATAAAGTTAGGGAGATATCAATGTTAAGTTTACAATGTCCGTAACCGTAGTACGGATAATCAGAACGGTCATGGAGTCCTTCGTATTTTTTAATCAGCTCAACAGCCAGTTCCGCTTTCGGCTCATCGTGGAACGATGCAGCCGTTTCATTCGTATTTTGTGCGGGCAGGCTGACGGTGAACAAGACCGCCAGCACCGCCCATACTAACAACCGTTTCATTACCCCCTTACTGATAGACACCTCCTTTCACCGTATTCAGCGTATCGTTTCCGGACGAAGCATCTTCCGCATCCGAATCGTTGTTGAAGTCCGTTTCCCATTCAAAAGAGTTCCCGAAATTATCCTCCACCGTAATGGTCAGGCTCTGTGACTCGTCACACTCCGATGTGTAGTACAGGCGGAACTTCTCGTTCTCCAGCAGGTAACGGTCGTTGGGCTGGAACACCAGCCCGTTGTCGAGCTTCAGCGTACCTTTGCCGTCAAACTGGAAATATCGGATAGTATAGACCGCCCCGTCAAACTCGCCCTCACGCACCAGCTCGCAGCGGATTTCCGCCGTTTCACCCTTTGCCAGCTCCTTCGGTACGGGCATCGTTTCCACCGTAAACGGATAAGCCTGCGTCACATCCAGCCCATCATCACAGGCCGTCATGCCGATAGAAAGCAGTCCGGCGCAGAAGACTGCCAGCATTTTTACTGTATTTACCTTTACTCTTATTCCATCTTTAAGTCTGTTCATGTCCATAATCATTATAATTTTATTCCGTTGTTTTTTCCTTTCTTTTCGTTTTCCCGCCATGCCTGCCTTTCGGCAAGCGTCTTTTGCAGATAGTCGTTCAGGTCCTTGCAGCCGCCGTACAGTCCGGAGCAGTCCGTCACCTTTCCGCCGTACCGTGTACGCAGGGCTTCCAGCGTCCTCCGTCCGGCTTCATCATTGTCAAAGTGACATTGCAGCTTCCCGTAACCGTCCAGATGCCTGTATGCCTTCGTCAGGTTCGACACCGAGTTCAGCACGAGGTGGTCTTCACCGTTTCCAATTCCAAGCACACGTGCCGACAGATAGTCCATGAAACCCTCGTACAGGTTGCAGCTTGCCGAACCGTAAGCCAGCAGTGTCACATCCTTGGGCGGCAGGCATCCCTTGAAGAAGCGGTTACGTATCTCATAGCCGCCTCCTCCGTTACCGAATGCCACGGCAAAATACCGCTTCCCGTGTGTGGTGTAGTGTATCTCCCTGCATCCGCCGATGGCCACCCCCGACGATATGCCCCTTTCCTGCATGTAGCAGAGCAGCGTCCGGTTCTGGAGCGACATCAGCTCCACGTCCTCGAAGGACGGCTCTACCGGCCGCCTCACTTCGCATGGGTGGTACACCTTCTTTTCCGGCAGCGGCATACCCGCCACTTCCGCCACATACCTTACCTGCGAGAGGAAATCATCGCAATGGATGAACTCCCCGGCAAGGGCGAAAATGTTTCCGCCCTTGCCGGCACCGAAATCGTACCAGAGATTTTTCTCCGGGTTCACCTTGAAAGACGGTGTCTTTTCCTCCCGGTAAGGCGACCTGTACCATACGGCATTAGCACGCCTTTGCAGGGGATGATGCCCCAGCCGTGCGAGAAAGTCCTCAATCGGTATCCTCTTCATTCTGTCTATTTCCGTTTCCATAAGTTCACACGTCAGTTGATGATGAACTTTATACCTATCCCGTACTCCGTGCGGCACACGCCCATACTGCCGCCCCATAGGAAACGCTCCCTTACCGAAGCCGTCAGTGCGATGAAGTCCGCAAGATACAGCTCCATGTCCAGCGTGGCGGCGCAGCCATAGACGAAGCCGTCCCTGTTGTTCAGCCTTGCCCCGTCATACAGCGTCCTTTCTCCCCAGTTTACCGTCTCGTATCCGGCAAGGGCTGACGCCCCCGCATAGAAGAACACCGTCTTTTTCACATCCGACAGGAAGTTGTAGTGGAAACCGCCCTCCGCCGTGAACTGTGCCACGGGAACATTCACGCTCCTGTACGGATGGTTGGTCTGCAGGTATTCCGCCCCGTACACCCATTTGTTGCCGCCCCTTGCATAGCTCGACAGTGCGGCTCCTAGCCAGTAGCCGTCCGCCCCGGTCATTCCGGCTTTCATCTCAATGCCTCGCATCTTCGGCAGGCATCGCTGGGCTTCCGCCCGTCCTGCAAGAAGGACGGACAGAAGCATTGCTAAAAACACCGCCTTCCCTTTCATCGCACACGCAGTTCGTTGATGGCTTCAGCCTGTACCAAATCTCCGTTCTCCACGACAAACGTCTGGTGGCGACCGCCGTTCTTCTCGTTCATCTCCACCACCAGCTGCTTGCCGTCGGGGATGGTGAACTTCTGCAGGCAGAACACCGTGCGCTCGGACTTTTTCCCGGCCACGCGCACCGCATAGTTGTACGCACGGAGCGGAAACAGCACCTGTTCCTGGATGGCGGTTCGTTTCGCCACCTTCTTGTCCACAATCTTGAACGTGATGTAGTCCACGTCAAACGGCACGTTGCTCTGGTTCTTTATCTCCGTGTGCAGATACAGCAGGTCGTTGTGGACATATATCCCTTTCAGCAGATACTGGATGCCGAAACGCTTGCAGCCGATGTGCTTTACCTTGCGCTTGTTCTCTTTGTGCAGCGACTTCATGATGAGATGCACCAGCATGGGGCTTTCGCTTCCCAGTTCCTTCAGATAGATTTCCTGCGCATTGTTCGGGCGGTTCACCGTACTGCCGTCATGGATGAAGTCCTTCATCTCCACATTGAGCAGCAGCGGTTCATCGGCGTATTTCACGTTGAACGAATAATAGGACCCGTCCTCCGTGATGACGCTCATGTTCGTCTCCATGCGGAAGTTCCTTACCGTCGCCTTCACGCGGATGACGTTCTCCGCACCGTCAGCCTTGCCCGCTATGAGGTTGGGCGAACCCAAGTCCACATAGCGCACCGCCGAGGGAAACAGGATATGCACCGTCTTGTCATACGTGACCTCCAGACCGTGCGGCGGTATCATGCGGTCGAACATCAGCTTCTTCGTCAACCCGTGATACAGGTCGCCGTCCTCCTCCGTCTGCGGATAGACATCCTTTACCAGTTTCAGCTCCTCCGCCTTCGTGGTGGCGGTGCTGTCGTTTTTCACTTCCTGTGCGTGTCCTGCACAGACAATGCCCGTCATAAGGGCAAACATCATCATTACTTTTCTGATACTCATTTTTACGTTGGATTTAGTGGTTGATAAAATTTGACTGTTTTTTTTCTTTCGCCTCTTGCTGTTTTTTCCTTTCGTCTCTTGCTGTCTATTTTTCCTGATACAGCAGTACCCTGTATCCCGATTTCAGATGCACCCTTACCGTGCGCATCCTTTTCGATATGTATTGCGACACTCCCTGTATCACGCCCTTTCCCAAGTCGGAGGCGAGCTGTGCCCCCGCATCGGTCGAGATGTTGATGCTGCTCCCCAGCGAGCTGCCCATGTTCGCCCCGATTTCCTTGGCGGCGTCTATCTCCATCGATCCGGGAATGAAAATGCCCGCCTGTCCGTCGCTGTCGTACACCGCCAGTTCCACCGGAATGATGTTCCCCTGATGTTCCAGCGAGATGATGCCGATTTCCAAACGCTCACCCTGCAGGCGTGCCGTCCCCACAAGGGTCGTGTTCCTTGGTATTGTCCGTCCTGACACCCGCATCGGCTCCAGCAGCCGCAGCCTTACCGTCTGTCCGTCCGTTACTGTCTGGTCGCCCTGCACGCAGGCGGCGATGGTGTTCTTTCCGGCAGCCTCTGCCGTGCCGATGGCAGTATGGAACCCGTAGTTCCTTTCGCCCCCGTAGTCCGCTATAAAGGCGGAATCTGTCAGGGGCTGCGGCAGGGCGGACACCGTTGACGGGCGCACGCCGCTCACTGGTTCAGCCTTCATTTTCTTTTCGCCGGCATTGCTTCCCGTCATTTCCGTCCCATCGGTCCGTGCGGTCTGTCCGGCATTGCTTCCCCCGTTCTGATACTTCGCAGCCAGCTCGTACGACTTCTCCAGCAGGGCGACCTGTTCCTCCATCCTTGCAGGCTGCTTCTCCTGTTCCATGACCATGCGCTCCAGTTCGTCGATGCGCTGCCTGAGTTCCTTCTTCTCGGCATCCTCCTTCGGAGGCTCGTAGAACGTGCCCAGCGAGGTGTTCAGCCGCTTGTTGGCAGTAACCGAAGAACGGATACCCGCATGCTGCCGGCTATCCGTTTCCTTTCGGGGTGTCGCCACCGGTGTCAGACGGCAGTCGTCCGTTCCGTCTGCCGTGTCCGTTCCTTCCGTCTTGTCGTCCCAGAACGAGGACAGGTCGCCCACCATGCCCCGGCGCTGCTTCTGCCTTTTCTCCAGCAGCTGTTGCTCATAGGCTTTCGCCTTGTCGCCGATGATTTTGGAATCTTCCGGCTGGGGCATGTCTGTATTGAATCCCTGCCCCTGCCGTTCCTTCTCCCTGTCCTCCTGCGAGGGGGTGAAGATGAGCCACATGCAGCCCAGAAAAGTCAGCCCCATCAGCGGAAAGACCAGCATCTTCCTTCTCAACAGGCGCTGTTCCTCCGTCAGCGGTCTCTTCTCCTTTGTTTCATTTTTCTTCTGTTCCTTTTCCATACACATTATTATATAATTTCATACTCTCCTGCACAGGCAGGTCCGGTTTCTCGATATGCCGCATCTTCATCGTGCCACCTCTTTCTCCGAAGCCGGCAATGGAGGCAACTGTCGTATGGAGACACCCGGCGGCAAAGGGGACAAGCATCCCGGCAATGACCGCCAGCCTTGCCTTCGGCGGCAGCGTGTCCAGTTTTCTGCGCAGTTCCATCCGGAAACGGGTGGCGCACTTTTCAATGATTATTCTCACCTTTCCCATACGCCTATCTCTCCACGCTTCTGATGTCCCTGTTCTCCAGTATGGTGAACCCCTCGATGGTGAACCCGTTCGGGTTGTCGTCCGAGCGGCTCGCATTCAGCAGCCGGCACGATGTCACCAGCGTGCGCTCCGTCACGTTGCTCTCACGGATGATCATCTGCCTTGCGTATGTCCGCGCCTCATAGGGATAGCGGTCGAAGTTGCAGACCACGCTGTCCACCTGGAGCACCTGGTTGATGTTCCCCGCGATGATGCGGTTGTAGAACCCCTTTTCCGCAAAGTCGGCATAGTAGTTGTACGCGCTCTTGTCTGCCAGCAGCAGGGCGCGCTTCACGTTGTGTTCGATGGCGCTCTTCTCCGGCGAGAGGGTGAAGAAAAGCTCGTGAAAGCGGCGCACGTGTTCCCTCGCTTCCGCCGGGCGGTTCTGCGACAGGTCCTGCGAGAGCGCGAGCATCAGGCTCTTGCCTCCGTCAAGGACGTATATCTTCTGCCTCTGCGCTTCAGCGAAGCGGAAGGCACACACCACCGAGCAGACCACCACGAGGGCGCACGCCGCCGTGTAGATGATTCCGAACAGGCGTATCTGCCGAAAACTCGTTTCAATGTTCTTGAGTGATTTGAATTCCATTTTCTTCTTTTCGTCTTTTAGTTCATGAATTTCTTTGCCTTTTCACATCCCCTTTCCCTTGTCGCCGACTGGTGGATGCCAAGTCAGCGACAAGAGGGGCACAAGTCGGCGACAAGGGAAAGGCGGAACGCCTATCTCCTGAACAGCCTGCCCGCCGTTCCCCTGATGAACCTGCCCGTGCGTCCCGCCGCATTTCCTGCGGTTGCACCCGCCAGACTGCCGCCCAAGGCTCCGGCTGTACCGATGTTCTTGTTGTAACTGCCTATACCGCCACCGGCTTGGATAATCCAACCAGCCACCGTCGGGATAGTGAAGTAGCCCACGATGCCGATGATGAGGAACACGATGTACACCCCGTTGCTCGCCTCCACCGAGAAATTCGGGTCTGCCTGCATCGCCTCGATGTCATTCTGGAGCATCAGTATCTGTATCTTCGCCAGTACCGTGCTGAACAAGTCGGAGACGGGCAGCCACAGGTAAATCTGTATGTAGCGGCTGAACCATGCCGAAAGCGTGGAGTGGAAGCCGTCCCATACGGAGAAGGCGAAGGCTACCGGTCCCAGTATGCTGAGCACCACGAGGAAGAACGTCCGGAGCGTGTCGATTATCAGTGCGGCAGCGGAGAACATCAGTTCCAGCAGCTCGCGGAACCAGTCGCGCACGCTCTTCTTGATGTTGTACGACGCACGGTCCATGTACATCCCCGTCATGGTGATCATGTCCGACGGCGACCAGCCCAGCTCGTCTATCTGGCGGTCGAACTCCTCGTCCGAGGCCAGATAGGCGGTCTCCGGGTTGCGCATCATCGCCTCGTATTCCAGTCTGTCTTTCTGTTCCCTGTACTTCTCCATGTCGAAGGTCTGTTCCTCCAGTATCGAGTGCGTCCCCTGTACGACTACTCCCAGAACGGAGTTCATCGTCCCCAGCACGATGGTCGGGAAGAAGAGGATGCACAGCCCGATGGCAAACGGCCGCAGCAGCGGGTACACGTCTATCGCCTCGGCACGGGCGAGCGACTGCCACACGCGCACCGCCACATAGAACAGGGCGCCCAGTCCGGCAAGCCCCTTTGCCACTCCTGCCATGTCCGAGCAGAGCGGCATCATCTCCTCATACAGCGAGAGGAGTATCCGGTGCAGGTTATCGAACTCTCCCATAGGCTACCAGTATTTTTCGTTGGGGGTTCCGTAAAGCGCCATCACCCGGTCCATGTCGTTCTTCTTCCTTGCCCGCAGGTACGACACCGATATGGTCTTGTTCGTATAGTAGCGCACGAGGTTGCGGTAGTTCAGCAGGTTGCGGTAGGCATTCTCGATCATGGCGAGCCGTTCCGCGTCCGTCAGTGACATCCCCGTCACGTTCACCACATTCTTCAGGTCCTGCAGCACGTCCGAACTTTCGTCAATCAGCATCGCATAGCCCGACGAGATGGCGGCAAGTTCCTCCGGCGTGTAGTTCCCGTCCGAGAGCATCTTCTGGTAGTTGTCCACATAGGTTTCCGAGATTTCCATTACCAGGGAGATGCTCTTCGCCACCTTCGCGCCGCCCTTCACCACGTCGTGCACCGATTTCAGCGCGTCATAATAGGCCTTTCCCTGCTCAAACACCTTCTTCGTTTCCAGAAAGCCGTTCAGGGTGTTGGCTTTCGTCCCGGCGGTCTCCACCATCTCCTTGGCGGAGTTGATGATGCTTTGGGCAAGATTTCCGGGGTCGGACACCACCCATTGGGCATTTGCCCTGCCTGTACCCATCAGGCACAGGCAGACCGCAATCAGCGGCATTTTCAGTTTTCGTTTCATTTTCATTTTCACGTTGGATTGAGTGGTACATCTTTATTGTTCTTCTTTCTTTTCGCCGTCCGAAGTGTCATCCGTGTCCACCCGGATGTAGTCGCCGTTCGGCGAGAGGGTCAGCACGTCCGTTTCCTCGTTGTACGCCACATCGATGCGGAAGCCCGTGTTCATGTAGAGGTTGCCGTTCTCCTCCCGTTCGAGCAGGTAGGTCTCCGGCTTCAGCCTGCGGCGCACGCCCGACCGTCGGAACAGCGTCACCTTGTAAAGTGTACCCTCCCGGTACACCAGTATGTCGGGCTTTCCCTCCGCGCTTTCCCAGTTGCCGCAAATCTTCTCGCGCTCATCTTCGTTTTCTTTCATTACCGTCTCACAGGCTTGCAGCATCAGCGATGCCATGCCTATCAGACCGCCGCACAGCAGCAGCCTTTCCGTCTTTGTCAGTTTGATGTTCATGATTCTTTAATTTTTGTTTTCTTAATCGGTCATACTTCTTTTGTTTATGAGTCATTTTTCTTTTCACCTTTCCGGCATTTCAGCCTTCTTCCTTCCGTCGCTCTGCCACCTGCCGGATGGCGGCTTCCATGTCGCCACCCAGTTTCTCCGCCAGCCCGCGCACTTCCATCTTCTCCGTCTCCTCCGTCGTATAGGCGAGGTACTCGTGCATCGACACCTCCGTGGCGTACACCGCCGAGTGTGTGCCCCCAAGTCCGATCCAGACTTCCTTGTACCGCCTTGCCGGGTCGTTGGACTGGTTGATCGAGAGTATCTGCGACTTCTCTTTTTCCGTCAGACCCAGGAGCGACTGTATCTGGTCAAAGCGGTTCATGTATTTTCTCTGGTCAAGCAGTATCTTGCAGTCCGAGTTGTTGATGATGCTCTCCTTCACGATGGGCGATGAAATGATGTCGTCCACTTCCTGCGTCACCACGATTGCCTCCCCGAAATACTTTCTCACTGTCTTGTAGAGGTACTGGAGATAGGATGCCATGTTCGCCGATGACAGGGCTTTCCATGCCTCCTCGCATATCAGCTGCTTGCGCACGCCTTTCAGCCGCCGCATCTTGTTGATGAATGCCTCCATGATGATAATCGTCACTACTGGGAAAAGCTCGGCATTGTCCTTCACCGCGTCAATCTCGAAGACCACGAACCGCTTGTGCAGCAGGTCGATGTTCTCCGCCGAGTTGAGCAGGAAGTCGTAGCGCCCGCCCCGGTAATACTGCCGGAGCGTGGTCAGCAGATTGTCGATGTTGAAGTCCGACTTCTCCACCTTGATGTAGCGTTCCTCCATTTCCTTGCGGTACACGTCACGCAGGTACTCATAGAACGTGTTGAACGACGGTGCGATGCTCCTGTCCTGTTGGAGTTTCAGGATGTAGGCGTTCACCGCGCTTCCCAGCTCCGCCGTCTCCGTCTTCGTGGCGGGTTCGTTCTCGCTTTTCCACAGCGTCAGCAGCAGTGTCTTGATACTGTCCTTCTTCTCCACGTCGAACACCCCGTCGTCCGTGTAGAACGGGTTGAACGAGATGGGCTTCTCCTCCGTGTAGGTGAAGTAGATGCCGTCCTGCCCGTGCGTGCGGCGGTGTATCATCTCGCACAGTCCCTGATAGGAGTTTCCCGTGTCCACCAGTACCACGTGCGTGCCCTGTTCATAATATTGTCTGACCAGATGGTTCATGAAGAACGACTTCCCGCTGCCGCTCGGTCCCAGCACGAACTTGTTGCGGTTGGTGATGATGCCGCGCTTCATCGGCAGGTCGGAGATGTCGATGTGCAGCGGCTTGCCGCTGATGCGGTCCGCCATGCGGATGCCGAAAGCCGAGGGCGAGTCCCGGTAGTTGGTCTCCCCGGTGAAGAGGCACACCGACTGCTCGACGAACGTGTGGAACGATTCTTCCGCCGGAAAGTCCGCCGTATTGCCCGGTATGCCCGCCCAGAACAGCGTCGGGCAGTCTGTCGTGTTGTGGCGGGGCACACATCCCATGCTTGCCAGCTGGCTCCCCACGTCGTTCCGTATCCGTTTCAGCTCCTCCCCGTCGTCGCTCCACGCCATCACGTTGAAGTGGGCGCGGACGGATTTCAGTCCCTGCGAGTGAGCCTCGTTCAGGTATTCCTCGATCCACTCGCAGTTGATGGCGTTCTGGCGGCTGTAGCGCGAGAGCGACTGCATATTCCTCGCCGACTTCTCGAAGCGGCGCAGCTCCTCGTCGCTGTTGCCGACAAACACGTACTGGTTGTAGATATGGTTGCAGGGAAGCAGCAGCCCCAGCGGGGCGGCGAACGACAGGCGGCAGTCCGAGCGGTCGGTCGAGAGCCGTTCGTATCGGTGGTCCGTAGTCACCGCCGCCGGCAGGTCTTCCGTGTCCGAGAGCGTGTGCAGGCACAGGCGGTTGCTGCCCACGCGCATCTCCTCCGCACTCATGGCGATGTCCTCCAGACAGTCTGTGTTGCCGAGTGACAGGGCGAGGTATCTTCCTATGATGCCCGTTTCCTTCTCCGTGCCTGTTAGTTCGTCATCGGAGAGCCGGCGCAGCCGGATGCGACCCGAATCATTCAGGATGCGGGCGAACTGTTCCACCGCCTCCATGAACTTCACCGCCGTCTCCCGGTCCTGTATCTCCTTCGGGATGATATGTCCGCGGCACAGCGTGCTCCAGTTGCTCTGCCGCCTCATGCGCTCTCCTGTCGTCTTGGTCAGGAACAGGTAGCACCGGTGATTGAGGAAGGGACGCTCGTTGAAGTGCATCCCGTTGCTCCGTGCCAGGAAGCCCGTGCCCGTCTTCTTCCAGTCGGGGCGGTATTCCTCCTTTACATACCAGTCCTGCTTGTGCAGCACCGAGTAGTCGGGCAGCACCTTGATTGCCTTGCACCACGTGGCGTGGATGCCCTCGTATTCCTCCGCCGTCACGGTATAGACTTCCGGCAGTTCCACCTCGAAGGCGGCGGTGATGTCCGCGTCCTTCGAGATGATGCAGCCGTGTTCCACCGCCAGCAGCGGGAAACGGCTTTCCAGTGTGGTTGCTTTCATTACGTTTCTCATGTTTTTCCTCCTTTCTTTTTCCGTCTCAACAGATGGAACACCCGTCTGCGGTGGATCAGGTAGCGGGGGCGCATCCGTGCCGCACCCAGTTTCATCAGCCCGTGTTCCCCGTACTTCGCATTCAGCCGGAACGTGAGCCACACCACGGCGGAAGCCGCTGTGATGCCGAAGCCGATGCAGAGCCACTGGCCAGCACCAGCCGTGTACAGGATGACAAACAGGATGAAGGCGGTGAGCAGCCCGCCTGCAAACAGGAACAGATATTGTGCCTTCAGCCCCTTGAACTCCACCGGACGACCGATGCCCTTGTTTACCGGGTATTTTTCGCGCTTAGCGCTCAACAATTCGTCAGTCATTGTCCTTATACCTTATATTATATATGTATGGAAAACGCCTGTTTAGAGGAAAAACGAGCGCAGGATGGTCGCACTTACAATCAGGAAGATGCAGGCTCCGAACCAGCTCGCAGCGGTCTTGCTCGTGTCCGGGTCGCCCGACGAGAACTTCCCGTACACCTTGATGCCCCCGATAAGGCCCACCACTGCACCGATGGCGTAGATGAGTTTCGTCGCCGGTTCAAAATACGAGGTCACCATACTGGTTGCTTCGGTGATACCCGCCATGCCGTTGCCCTGAGCGAAGGCGGAAATGTTTGCAGCCGTCAGAAGGACTGCCAGAATGATTTGTTTTTTCTTCGATGTTTCTGTCATAATCTTTTCTTGTTTTTATGCCTCCGGGCGGGATATTCCCTTCGGCGGTTGATACTTTTTTTATTCTTGCGGCTTCGGATAAAGCCGGCTTACGGATTTTCATACATAGTCACGGATGTTGAAGTTCTCGTATTCCTTCCGTACAGCCGCTTTCATTCTTGTTTTCTTCTCTGCGGGCTGGATGCTTGCAAGATAGGTTTCCACCATTTCCGACACCCTTGCCTCGTAGCGGGCATTGTTTCGCCGGAACATGTTGTAGAACTCCGTCCCTTCCAGCTCGTGGAATACCTTGCCCGCCTGCAGGACATCGAATTCCCTAGCCTTCGGGTCCTTCACCGCCCTTGCCGCACGGTCAATTTCGTCAAAGGTACTTCCGCTTGCCTCTGGCGGTTCCCCGTCAAACTCCCCGTCCGTGTCGTGGACGCGGTTGTCCCTGAAAACCTCGTCCAGATCTTCATCGGGCACTTGGCGCGACGGCTTTGTTTCCGCTGTGTGGCTGCCGGCGGTTTCCATTTCGTCAGCAAAGGTAACGTCCTTCTCGTCCACCGCCTCGCTTTGCTTTTCCGTGGCCGCATTTGGCATCGGTGCGGTAGCCTGTGGCTTCGTTTCCGGCATGCTGAACCGGCTCTTGCCCATCATATCATCGGGCGGTCTTTGATGCGCGTTCCAGGCTTCTTTCCTGTTGTCCGCCTTCCGTGCCTCCTTGTGTTCCCATGTCAGATAAAACAGAATCCACAGGTTGCACACCATCATCAGGATCAACAGCAGCGTCACCATTGTCTGATCGTTACCGGTTCGACGACATCATGTTTTTTCTCCCTGCATGGGTTTTCCTGCTCCGTACTGTGGCGTGCAAGGTGTTCGGTGCCTTCCGGCTTCCGTCCGTTCAGGTACTTGCCCTTATAGGCTTCCTCATTCTGTTTTCTTCTGAAAAAGTGGATGTTCAGTTTCATTCTGTCCTTACTTTTTTATGTGATACAATGTTTTCTTCAAATCAGGTTTTCCCTGTTACGGCGGTACAGGTTGTTGATTTCGTCCTTGTTCTCTTCAAAATGGCGCATCAGTACCGTGTCAATATAGCCGCCGACGGTTATTTCCTTGTCGGCGATGGTGTTCACTATCTTGGAAACGATGCCGTGCGCCTCCTTGCTGATATACACGCACTGCCGGAGTTTCACCTCGTTCCGTCTGAGGAAGGTCGAGCCGTAGTCATGCTTCTTCCTTTTCGCCGGTTCGCTCCGTGCTTTCGCTTCCGTGGGTTGTACCGTATTTTCCGGTGCATTGCCTGCATCGGATTTGTCCGTACCTTCCCTTGCCGGAGAGCCGCCCATCTGACGGGATTTTCCTATGGAGGCAAGCAGCAGGCTCTCATCTATGCCCTCCGTATCCAACTTTCGGCTTGCCATGAGGTTCATCCGTTGATGATGGAACATATTTCCTCCGACAGCTCGCGGATACGGCTTCCCTTCAGCATGGAGGCGTCCGGAGGCAGGATGGTCGAGCGGAACACCGACTTGCGGTCGTCCGACGGCTCGCGGCGGAAACGTTTGCTGTCAGGCAGTCTCGTGTCAAGGACACGGAAGTTGTTTTCGGCGAACAGTTTGCCGTACAGGTCGTACAGCCCGGTTTTCTCCCGTCCGTCCACCATCGTCCAGAACAGGGAGATGTCCTTTGTCTTGGCAAGCCCGGTGGTGACAAGGTTGTCGTTGAACATCATCACGAACTGCAACGCGCTTTCCACCACGAAGCGGTCGGCGCTGACGGGCGTGAAGATGTAGTCCATCTGCGACAGCGTCTTTATCACCCCGTCGCTTTTCAGCGTGCCGGGCAGGTCGAAGAACACGATTTCCGGCCGGTACCCTTTCTCCGAGAGCAGGCTGTCCGCATCGTCCAACGCTTGCACGGCGTTGCTTCGGACGATGGGGAATCCCTTGCGTCCCGACTTGCGGAAATGTTCACAGGCGACGGCTTTCAGGCTGTCGTTCTTTTCGATGAGTGCCGTTTCCTTGTCGCGAAGCCCGGCGATGCTGTGCTGCGGCTCGTCGCAGTCTATCACGGCGACGTCAATCCCCATCACGTTATGGACGTAGTTGGCTACGAGTGCGGTGACGGTCGATTTGCCGACCCCGCCTTTCTGTGTTGCGAATGCAACGAATGTTTCCTTGTTCATTTTTCTGTATGTTTTAATCGTTGTTGGTTTATGACTGTGGCGGTGTGCTTCCCCGCCTGTGCGTCTATCCGCTTCCGCATAGATGCGCAGGCGCACTTTCTTGCATACCCGCATTTTTACGGAGGTCTTGGTCCGGTTCCCCACCGGTGTGCTGTCGTACGCCGATACGTCAGTACGTCAGCACGTATGTACGTCAATGCATCAGTACATATGTATGTCAGTACACCAGCGGAGCGGTGTGTCTGTCCGTCCGTGCGGACCTGCCTTTTCAAATGTCTGTTTCCGTCCATGTCCATTTATTTGCCTTGTTGCTTCATCGTTTCTGTCCGCAAAGGAATATACAAATCCGCCGGTCTGTATCGTTTCCCCCTTGCGTGGCAGCATTTGGCTTCGTTCCGGTAGCTTGTGGCGTTCTTCAGCCCCTTCCCGGTGCGTTTTTACCCCCTATCTTTGCCCCCAAGCGGCAGAGCAACGCTCCCGATGCGCATACCGCACCCCGGCTCCGTCCTTCTTTTGGGCAGCTGGAAGGTATCGGGCGACCGATACCTGCGGGTTTGGTTACAGGCAGGTCTATCCCCAATCCGTCCCGGACGGATTCTTATTAGCAACCGCTAATAGCAAGGTGTCCTTTGAGTTACTCAAAGGGTTTCCGGTTACTCCCGGAAACGACCTTGCCCCTTGCGGGGGAGGGCTTCCTCTCCGAAGTCGGGAAGCCTGTTTCCTACCTGCGGTATGCGTGCCGGAAGCTGCGCTTGTGCCGTGAAACGAACCACTAAATCCATAATAAAGATGAACAGAAAAAAGAACGTGGATGAAGCGTCCCTCAAATGGGGGCGGCATCCGAAAGAGAGCCGCAAGTCGCACTGCGTGATGGTGCGCTTCGACAATGAGGAATGGCAGAAGTTTCTTGCCATGTATGAGAAATCCGGTGTGTACGCGAGGGCGGTGTTCCTGAAAGCGCACTTCTTCGGACAGCCCTTCCGTGTGCTGGTCACGGACAGGACGCTGCTGGACTACTGCACGAAGCTCTCCGCTTTCCATGCGCAGTACCGCATGGTCGGCAACAACTACAACCAGGCGGTCAGGGAGCTGCGCTGCCATTTTTCGGAGAAGAAGGCGATGGCATTGCTCTACCGTCTGGAGAAGTGTACCGGGGAACTGGCCGCCCTGACGCGGCAGGTCGTGGAACTTTCAAGGGAGTTTGAGGAGAGATGGTCGCGAAGATAAGCATGGGAACATCGTTGTACGGCGCACTTGCCTACAACGGTCTGAAGGTGAACAAGGGTGAAGGCAGGCTCCTTGCCGTGAACAGGGTCTTTGACGACGGCAGCGGACGGGTGGACGTGGCACGTGCCGAGCGGGATTTCAAGCGGTTCATGCCGGAGCAGGTGCGCACGCGTAATAAGGTCATCCATATTTCCCTCAATCCGCACCCCGACGACCGCCTGACCGACATGGAACTGGAGCAGCTCGCACGCGAGTATCTCGGCAGGCTGGGTTACGGCGACCAGCCGTATCTTGTGTTCAAGCACGAGGACATCAGTCGCCACCACCTGCACATCGTCTCCGTCAATGTGGACGAACGGGGCAGGCGGCTCAACCGTGACTTCATCCACCGCCGCAGCAAGCGCATCACCTCCGAGCTGGAAAAGAAGTACGGGCTGCACCCGGCTGACCGCCGCCAGCTCCGTACCGACAACCCGCTCCGCAGGGTGGACGTATCGCAGGGCGACGTGAAGCGGCAGGTCTCGAATGTCGTAAAGGCGGTCATGGCGACCTACAGGTTCCGGACAATGGGCGAATACCGTGCCCTGCTCTCGCTCTACAACGTCACGGTAGAGGAAGCCCGCGGCATGGTGAACGGGCGCGAGTACCACGGGTTGGTCTATTTTCCGCTATCGCCCGACAACTCATCCGCCACCAACGGTGCCGAGAACAAGGTGGGCAATCCTTTCAAGGCCTCCCGTATCGGCAAGTCCGTCGGCTACGAAGCCGTGCAGCGCAGGTTCGAATTTTCCAAAGGGCAGATCCGCGACAGGCGTCTGGCGGAGACGACCCGCCGTACCGTCGCCGCCGCCCTTGCCCGGACATACCGCCGCGAGGAGTTTCTCGCCCTCCTCAAAGCGAAAGGCGTGGATGTGGTGTTCCGCTACACCGACGAGGGGCGCATCTACGGGGCAACCTTCATCGACCACCGCACGGGCTGTGTTCTCAACGGCTCACAGCTGGGCAAGGAGTTTTCCGCCAACGCCTTGCAGGAGCATTTCACCCTGCCGTATGCCGGTACTCCGCCCATGCCTTTCACTGTTGCGGTGGACGTGCAGCAGCCCGAAGACCGTCCCGTCGTGGAACGCGACGAGGGGGATTCCTCCGGCTTGGGCTTGCTCGGTGGCGACACTTCGGGCGCACAGGCGGAGGAAGCCGCCTTCGAGCGCGACCTCAAGCGCAGGCGGAAAAAACGCCGCAAGGGACAGGGATTATAATTCAGTCATTCACACTTAAAAACAGAAACAGATTATGTCACAACAGGAAGACGATTTGAGGGCACTGGCGAAAATCATGGACTTTCTCCGTGCCGTGAGCATTATTCTGGTGGTCATCCACCTCTACTGGTATTGTTATGAAGCCGTAAGGCTGTGGGGCATCGAAATCGGTGTCGTGGACAGGGTGCTGATGAACTTCAACCGCACCACAGGGCTGTTCCATCATATCCTCTACACGAAACTCTTTGCCCTTCTGTTGCTCGCGCTCTCGTGCCTCGGCACGAAAGGCGTCAAGGAGCAGAAAATCACTTGGCGCAGGATTTGGGCAGTGCTTGCCGCCAGGCTTCTGCTGTTCTTTCTGAACTGGTGGATATTGTCCCTGCCGCTCCCGGTGGAGGCGGTCGCCGGTTTCTACACCGCTTCGATGGCGGCGGGCTATGTCTGCCTGCTCATGGCAGGCACATGGATGAGCCGCCTCTTGCGTACCAACCTTATGGAAGACGTGTTCAATGTGGAAAACGAGAGCTTCATGCAGGAAACCCGCCTCATGGAAAACGAGTATTCCGTCAATCTGCCCACCCGCTTTTACTATAAGAAGAAGTGGAACGACGGATTTATCAACGTGGTAAACCCGTTCCGTGCTTCCATCGTGCTGGGTACGCCGGGTAGCGGCAAGTCGTATGCTGTGGTAAATTCTTTCATCAAGCAACAGATTGAAAAGGGTTTCGCACTCTATATCTATGACTTCAAATTCAGCGACTTGTCCACCATCGCCTACAACCACCTGTTGAATCACCCGGACGGATACAAGGTCAGGCCGAAGTTCTACGTGATCAACTTCGACGACCCGCGCCGCTCGCACCGCTGCAATCCAATCCATCCGGATTTCATGGAGGACATCACCGATGCCTACGAGAGTGCCTACACGATAATGCTCAATTTGAACAAGACGTGGGTGTGACCTGAAAAGTCACGTAATTGATTGTTAAACAACGATGTATATTGTAAGATTTAACCCGCTGTTCCGTCAGCGGTAGCCTACTATAAGGTGCATCTCCAGTGA
>ERZ827498.1855-NODE-1855-length-22055-cov-2.936909_pt1 | contig 22055 bp, 20 predicted proteins | sample MGYA00519865_ERZ827498 | MGnify/ENA primary metagenome ERZ827498 (study PRJEB31778, sample SAMEA3449328) | human gut metagenome | biome: human gut; feature: human-associated habitat; material: faeces | place: United Kingdom | collected 2010/2012 ...
TAATTCTCGGGTTTTCTGTGAACTTTGTTCACAAAAAACACCTCGCGGAACGTTATCAGTGACCAGTAACTGCAGAGTTACTGGTCAGGTCGCGAACAGTAACCAGTAACTTTACGGATACCGGGTATTTATGTTAAGATAATAAAAAAAGAAGAAAGGCGGAAAAACTATGGGTGCAAAGTATGAAGCTTATATAGAATCAGAGGCGGATGGACTTGATATTTCCGTTCTGGCAGTGGTTCCGGATGAGACACCGTACAAAGGAATCCTGCAGCTTGTTCATGGGATGAGCGAATACAAGGAGCGCTATCTTCCCTTTATGGAATATATGGCAAAAAAAGGCTATGTATGTGTGATCCACGATCACCGTGGTCATGGGAAAAGTGTGCGGGCGCTGGATGACCTGGGATATATGTATGGCGGCGGCGCGGATGCGATCCTCAAGGATATTGAGGTGGTGAACCGGGAAATGCACCAGCAGCTTCCGGATCTGCCATTGATCTTATTCGGGCATAGTATGGGTTCGCTGGCCGTGCGCGCTTTTGCAAGAGATCATGATGACTGCATGGACATGCTGATCGTTTGTGGTTCTCCAAGCAAGAATGGGGCAAGATCTCTTGGAGAAGCAATTGCCCATATGGAAAGTGCTGTGTTTGGACCAGCTCACAAGAGTAAAGTTATCGAAACCCTTTCCTTTGCCGGAAATGTGATGCGCTTCCGCAAGGACAAAAACTGTACTTCCTGGATCTGTGCCAATAAGGCAGCAGCTCAGGAATACTCCGATTCTGAACTTTGTGGCTTTACGTTTACAGATGATGGCTATCTGGCACTTTTTGAGCTGATGAAGCGTGCTTACGACGTAAAGCACTGGCACTGCACCAGACCGAAAATGCCCGTGCTTTTTGTCAGTGGTTCTGATGATCCCTGTATGATCAACGTGCGTCATTTTGCAAAAGCAGTGCAGGATATGCGGCGCGCCGGTTATGTAGACGTGAAAGGCAAGCTGTATCCGGGAATGCGCCACGAAATTCTGAATGAGACAGACCGGAAGCGGGTTTATCATGACATTGCCTTCTATATAAAGAAAAAGGGTTTTTGAGAAAACACGTCCATTATGCATAATATGCTCTATTTTGCACATACTCACAGAAATACAGTGTGAAATGGAGAACTATATGAGAAAAAAAGGCTGGATTCTGCTGCTGGTTCTTCTGGGTGTGGCTTTTCTTATGAGCTGCGGCAAAGATATGGAGCCGGATGAAGCAAAAGGGGAACTGGTAAGAATTGAGAGAGAAGGATGCCAAGCTGGTATCCTTCTTTTTTGAACTGAAAAATAGATTAGTTTTATATAGATTGCAGAAATGATTTTTGAAACAGGCTCCCAAGTCTTTTTTAAACATGCTGTAGTGTTATGATAAACAATCTGCACTTGTGAAACAAACAAATGTCTTTGTATAAAATACACAAAAAATATACCATAATAGCACTGAAAAATAGTACAAGCTTAAAAAATTGCACCGTCACCGTTCTAAAGTTTAAAATGTTACTTGAATAAAGCGAATTGAAATGCTATAATTTTTTTCATATATTATAAAAATGAACTCTGGTCAGAAATCAGTCTGATATGGGTGTGGCGTTTTTGACGGCATCGCTCATAAAGGAAACCGAAATAAATGTTTTCGACCGGAAAAAATAAGGAGGAAAAATGGGAAAGTATTTTGCAAAAAGACTTGGAATGGCGATTCTGACTATCTTTCTGGTAGCCTGTCTTACCTTCCTGCTGATGAATGCTGTACCTGGAAGCCCATGGCTCAGTGAAAAAACACCTTCTGAGACCACACTGGCTGCGCTGAATGCCAAATATGGACTGGATAAGCCGGTCTATGTACAGTTGTTTATGTATCTGAAAAATATTCTTCACGGTGACTTCGGTGTATCACTTAAGATGCAGAAGAACCGTGCAGTTCTTGACATTATCGTGGATATGTTCCCGGTATCTGCCAAGGTAGGTGCACTTGCACTTGCATGGGCGATTCTGGTGGGTGTACCTCTTGGCTGTCTTGCCGCATTTAAGAGAGGCAAGCTGACAGACAGCATTCTTCGTGTGATCTGTACACTTGGAATCTCCATGCCAAGCTTCGTTGTGGCATCTGTTCTTCTGGTAACCCTGACTGGAAACAATGCACTGAATCTGTTTCCGTCTATTTTTGATCCGTCGCAGGGATGGCGTGCCTATGTACTGCCATGCTTTGCCCTGGGCTTTTACCCAATGTGCTATACAGCACGTCAGACACGTTCTGCCATGCTGGATTCCTTAAGCCAGGAGTACATTAAGACAGCCCGCGCCAAAGGTCTGAAGAACAAAAAGATTATTTTCAAACATGCTCTTAGAAATGCACTGATTCCGGTTATTACATACTTAGGACCGCAGGTGGCCTTTACTCTTTGTGGTGGTTTTGTTGTAGAGAGTGTATTCTCAATTCCAGGACTTGGACGTTACTTCGTACAGTCCATCCAGAACCGTGATTATCCGGTTATTATGGGAACTACCATTTTCCTGGCAGCATTTATTATTCTGATGAACCTGGTTGTAGACCTCCTTTATAAGGTTGCTGACCCGAGAATCAGCCTTGCGAAAGGAGGAGAATGATCGTGGCAGAAGATAAGAAGATTAAGAAATGTCCGGTGAGTCTTCAGCCGGATATTGAGAACCTCCTTCAGGATTTAAGTCCGGATGATTTTGCATCTGCGTCCAGACAGGAGAAGGATGATTTTATTCAGGACCGCCAGAGTGTTTCCTACTGGAAAGATGCCTGGAGAAGATTAAAGAAAAATGTGGTGGCTATGGTTGCACTTGGTGTGATCGTATTCCTGTTTTTATTTGCCTTTGTGGGCCCGCTTCTGATCCCATATGGTTATGACGAGTTTAACAAAGGTGCTGAGAACCTTTATCCCTATCACTACACACTGGAGGACACCCAGCGTGTGAACGACGAGATCGCTTCCAGAACCCAGTCCGATGTAGTGGATGTAGATGAAATGATCGCCCAGGCGAAAGCAGAAGCTGAGAAAAAGGGCGAGAAATTTACAAAGAAAGATGAAGCAGTTATCCGTGCAAAAGCAAAAGTTGCTGCAAAACCTTCAGAAGACTCTTCTGAGGAGCAGAGCGTAGATGAAGATTCCGTCCGCAAGGAGCTTGGAATCAAGAAGCATATTTTCGGTTATTCCCAGGCAGAGCTTGAGCGCAAGGCAAATGGGGAAAAAGTATTCCCACATGTATTTGGTACTGACATGTATGGCCGTGATATTCTGGTCCGTGTTATGTATGGTGCCCGTGTTTCCATGTCTGTCGGCGTATTCGCAGCTATCCTGGTACTGGTGATCGGCGCCCTTTATGGTGCTATTTCCGGTTACTGTGGCGGCAAGGTGGACGCAGTGATGCAGCGTATTGTTGAACTTATTTATGCAGTTCCGGAGATGCTGGTTGTCCTTTTGATCGCAACTGCACTGAAACCAATCCTTACTGACTATGTGAATTCATCAGGAACCAGTCCTATGAAATCCTTTGTCAATGTACTTGGACCGAACCTGATCTCCATGTTTATTGCATTTGGTCTGTTATACTGGGTTACCATGAGCCGTATTATCCGTGGCCAGGTACTTCAGCTGAAACAGCAGGAATATGTAACCGCAGCAAGAGCACTTGGTGCATCTGGCGGCAGAATCATCCGCCGTCATCTGCTTCCAAACTGTATCGGACAGATCGTTGTTACTACCTGCCTGCAGATACCGTCTGCAATTTTCCTGGAATCCTTCTTATCCTACCTTGGAGTTGGTGTTTCTGCACCTCTTCCAAGCCTTGGATCCATGGCAACAGACGCACTTAGCGGTATGTACACTTATACTTACAGACTGATCGTACCTTCCGTGATCCTGAGCATTATGATCCTTGCATTCAACCTGTTTGGCGATGGACTTCGCGATGCTCTTGATCCGAAGCTGAAGAAATAAGAGAGGAGGAGAACAATGTCTGAACAGAAAAATAAATTGCTGGAAGTAAAAGACCTGAAAGTCTCCTTCTTTACCCCGGCCGGCGAGGTAAAAGCCGTTGGCGGTATCTCCTATGACCTTGATTATGGCGAAGTTATGGGAGTTGTTGGAGAATCTGGTTCTGGAAAGAGCCAGGAGGCATATTCTATTATGGGGCTTCTTCAGTCCCCAGGTAAAGTTATCGGAGGCTCCATTACCTTCGAGGGAAAAGATGTCCTTTCTTTTTCCAAGGAAGAGATGACTGCGTTCCGCGGAAACAAAGTAGCTATGATTTTCCAGAATCCCATGACCTGTCTGAATCCGGTTTACACCATCGGAAATCAGCTTGTGGAAGCTCTTCGTGCCCATGATAAGAAAATCAGCAAAGAAGAAGCCCAGAAACGTGCCATGGAAATGATGGAACTGGTTGGAATCAATAATGTGGAGAAGCGTATGAAGCAGTATCCACACGAGTTTTCCGGCGGTATGCGACAGCGTGTCATGATCGCTATGGGACTGATCTGCCATCCGCAGCTTCTGATCGCAGATGAGCCGACCACAGCCCTTGATGTTACCATTCAGGCACAGATCCTTGACTTGATGAAGGATCTTCAGAAAAAGACCGGAATGGGAATCATTTTCATCACACACAACCTTGGTGTTGTGGCAGATATCTGTGACAAGGTATCCGTTATGTATGCAGGTAAAATTGTGGAGCAGGGACCTGTAGATGACATTTTCTACGAGCCTGCACATCCATATACAAAGGGTCTTCTTCGTTCCATGCCCCGTGTTGATGCCGAGAGCTATGAAAGACTGATCCCAATCGAGGGAACCCCGGTTGATATGCTGAATCCGCCGGAAGGATGTCCGTTTGCTCCACGTTGTGAGCATTGCATGAAGATCTGTCTGAAGAAAATGCCTCCTTACGTGGAAGTGGGCGAGAAACATCGTTCCGCCTGCTGGCTTCGGGTTCAGGAGCTTATGAACAAGGAGGAGAAATAAATGGCAGAAGAAAAGAAGCTTCTTGAAATTGAGAATTTACGAAAATATTTTCCGGTAAATGGCATAAAAGGTCCGGGGGTACAGGCTGTACAGGATGTTTCCCTTTATATCAAAAAAGGTGAAACACTCGGTCTTGTAGGAGAGTCCGGATGTGGAAAGACCACACTGGGAAGAACGATTCTTCGCCTTTATGAGCCAACCGGAGGAAAGATTATTTATGATGGCGAAACCATTTACGACAATCCTCTGGATAAAGACGGCAAACCTCTTGGAAAAGCCAAAGCTGCCAAAATGCTTCCCTACAGAAGAAAAATGCAGATCATTTTCCAGGATCCGTCCGCTTCCCTGGATCCTCGAATGACAGTTGGTGAGATCATTGGAGAGGCCATTGATATCCACAAGCTTGCAGCGAGTAAGAAAGACCGCGCTGACATGATCAAAGAGCTGCTGGCGCAGGTTGGATTAAATACAGAGCATGCAAACCGTTATCCACATGAGTTTTCCGGCGGTCAGCAGCAGCGTGTTGGTATTGCCCGCGCCCTTGCAGTAAACCCGGATTTCATCGTCTGTGACGAGCCGATTTCCGCATTGGATGTTTCTATCCAGTCACAGGTGGTAAACATGCTGGAGGACATGCAGGAGCAGATGGGTCTGACTTATCTGTTCATTGCCCATGATCTTTCCGTTGTCCGTCATATTTCCAACAGAATCGGTGTTATGTATCTTGGCTCTCTTGTTGAGTTGGGCGAGAGCTATGAGCTGAACAGACATCCGATCCATCCATATACACAGACCCTGCTTTCCGCAGTTCCGGTTCCGGATCCAAAGCTGAGCCGGACAAGAAAGCGTATTATTCTGGAAGGAGACGTGCCAAGTCCTATGAATCCGCCAAGCGGATGCCGTTTCCACACCAGATGTCCATATGCCACTGAAAAGTGCAGCCAGGTAACTCCTGTGTTCAGAGAGCATGAGCCGGGCCACTGGGCAGCCTGCCATTTGCTGGACAAATAAAGGAAGTTTAGGTATTTCGTTCTTCTTCACGGAAGAGCTGATGAATACAAGCGTCGATTCTCATCTCTCATGCGGCGCAAAAAAGCATAAAGGAGGAAATGTAATGAGAAGAAAATTTATGTCTATGGCACTGACTGCAGCTATGGTATTAAGCATGGCAGCAACTCCTGTATTCGCCGAGGATACAGCATCTGACGAAGGATTCAACCTGAACCTTTGTATCGCATCTGAACCACAGACAATTGACCCTGCACTGAACTCTGCAGTTGATGGAGCTATCATGTGCAACCATATGTTCGAAGGTCTGGCTAAATGGGTAAATGATGGTGAAGGAAATGCTGTCACAGCTCCTGGACAGGCTGAGTCCTGGGAAAAGGCCGAGAACGAAGATGGTACAGTTACTTACACTGTTAAACTTCGTGACGGAATCAAATGGTCTGATGGACAGGCTGTAACAGCTGGTGACTTCGTTTATGCATGGCAGCGTCTAGCAAATCCTGAGACAGCAGCAGATTACTGCTACATGATCGACATGGTAAAAGGATATGACGCAGTTGCTGACGGAAGTGCGGATCCAAGCACTCTTGGAATTACAGCAGTTGATGATCAGACTCTTCAGATCGATCTTACCTATGACTGCCCGTATTTCGAAGAAATCATGGCATTCCCGGCAACCTTCCCGGTTCGTCAGGATATGGTAGAGAGCAGTGACAACTGGACATTTGATCCAAGCACATACATTGGCAATGGACCATACAAAATGACAGAGTGGTCTCACAATGCTTACATCTCCATGGAGAAAAACGAGAACTACTATGACTATGAGAATCTTGGACCGGATACCATCAAGTTTACACTTCTTGATGACAACAACGCAATGCTCAAAGGTTACAACAACGGAGAGCTTGATTTCATCGAGAACCTTCCTGTAGACGAGATCCCGACCTACCTTGCTTCTGGCGAGCTTGAGATTGGTGACTATCTTGGAACCTACTATGTATGCTTCAACACAGAGGACGAAGTTTTCTCTGACCCTAACATCCGTAAAGCATTCTCACTTGTAATCGACCGTAACTACATTGTAGAGAACGTTTCTCAGGCTGGTGAGGTTCCGGCTGACGGATATGTACCGAACGGTGTAAATGATGCAGCTGGTGCTGGTAGTGATGACTTCCGTACAGTAGGCGGTTCTTACTACAGCATTTCCGATGAGGATTATGAGGCTAACTGCGAAGAGGCCCGTCAGCTTCTTGCAGACGCTGGTTATCCGAACGGCGAAGGCTTCCCGACTGTAGAGTATCTGTACAACACAGCTGATAACCACAAGAAGATCGGTGAGGCTCTTCAGAACATGTGGCAGACAGAGCTTGGTGTAACTGTTAACTTGAACAACCAGGATTGGAACGTATTCCTTCAGAACAGAAAAGATGGTAACTTCCAGATCGCCCGTAACGGCTGGATCGCAGACTACAACGATCCTTGCTCATTCCTGGATATGTGGTACACAGACGGCGGTAACAACGACGCTCAGTACTCTAACCCAGACTATGATGCAGCTATCGATGCAGCAAAAGCTACTTCTGATCCGGAAGAGCGTATGAAAGCATTCCACGAAGCTGAGGATATCCTCATTGGACAGGACAGCGTACTTGCTCCGATCTACTTCTATACACAGCCATATATGCTCAATCCAGACATTGACGGCATGTACTACACACCACTTGGATACTTCTTCTTCGGTTATACAAGTAAGAAATAATCAAGTCAAAAGAATATAAGTCTTTTGGTATTACTTAAATGTGATGCAGAAGAAAATGACAGGCATTCGGAATTTTTCCGGGTGCCTGTTTTTTGAGCAGCAACGAAAGCAGGATAAAATTTGCGAAGCTGTTTTATTCTGTTGACCGATTATGCATGATAGCGGTATAATAAACAGATAATGGTTATTGAACCAGACAGGAGGAACATATGATGAGAGCCAGCGGTATTTTATTGCCTATATCCAGTATCCCTTCCAACTATGGAATCGGATGTTTTTCTAAAGAAGCTTACGCTTTTGTAGATCAGCTTGCAGAAGCGGGTCAGAAATACTGGCAGATCCTGCCACTTGGACCTACCGGATACGGGGATTCCCCTTACCAGTCTTTTTCCACATTTGCAGGAAATCCTTATTTCATTGATTTGGAGGAATTGATCCAGAGAGACCTTCTCACAGCAGCAGAATGTGCAGAATGTGACTGGGGCGGCAGCAAAAGCTATGTGGACTATGAGAAGGTTTATCTTTCCAGATTTTCCCTTCTTCGGAAGGCTTACAGACGTTTTTACCAGATGGATGGGAAAGAAAAGGAGCTTCAGCTGATCCGTGAGGAGATGGAAGCCTTTGAGAAAGAGCAGGGCTTCTGGCTTGCAGATTATTGTCTTTATATGGCAGTAAAGGACAGCCTGGAGGGAATTTCCTGGAATCAGTGGCCGGAGGACTTAAAGACACGTAAGCCGGAGGCACTTGCTAAGGCAAGAGAGGAGCTGAAGGAAGATATCAGCTTCTATGCCTTTCAGCAGTTCTGGTTCTACCGCCAGTGGAACCGGCTGAAGAAATATGCAAATGACAGAGGTATTAAGATCATCGGTGATCTTCCTATTTATGTGGCTTTTGATGGCGCAGATGCATGGGCGAACCCGGATCTGTTCCAGTTTGATGAGGAGGCTACACCGGCAGCAGTGGCAGGATGTCCTCCAGACGCTTTTTCTGCAACCGGTCAGCTGTGGGGAAATCCGCTTTATAATTGGGAATATCATAAGAAAACAGGTTATAACTGGTGGATCCTTCGTATGGCTCACTGTATGAAGCTGTACGACAAGGTCCGGATCGATCATTTCCGCGGTTTTGACGAGTACTGGTCAGTTCCCTATGGAGATAAGACCGCTGAGAACGGAAAGTGGGAAAAAGGTCCTGGAATAGAATTGTTCGAGGTTCTGGAGGAGAAAATTAAGGATCTGGATGTGATCGCAGAGGATCTGGGATTCCTTACAGACAGCGTCAGGGAGCTTCTGGCAGAATCCGGATATCCGGGTATGAAGGTGCTTCAGTTTGCCTTTGATGAAAGCGGCGAGAGCGTATATCTTCCTTTCCGATATGACAAAAACTGCATTGTATACACTGGAACCCACGACAATGAGACTACGAAGGGCTGGCTTGGGAACCTTACCCAGTCAAACAGAGACTATGTGAACCAGTACACAGCCTGTGAGGAGAAAGACACAGATGAATGTGTATGGGGGCTTATCCGGGCGGCACAGTCCTCAGTAGCAGAAGTGTGCGTAGTACCTTTGCAGGATTATCTCTGTCTTGGAAATGAAGCGAGAATGAATACGCCTTCTACTTTGGGAGACAACTGGAAATGGCGTCTTACAAGAGGTCAGCTTACGGATGAGATCATTCACAGAATTAACGCCATGACCAGATTATACGGACGAATCCAGGAGAATAAGAAGTAAGATGAAGAGACTGATCAGATTTTTGAAGGGCTATGAGAAAGAAAGTTTTCTGGCTCCTTTGTTCAAAATGCTGGAGGCCACCTTTGAGCTGATCGTGCCTCTGGTTGTTGCCAGAATCATGGATATCGGCATTAAGAATCAGGACAATGTCTATATCTGGCACCAGTGTGTGATCATGGTACTGCTTGGAGTGATCGGCCTTGCATGTTCTCTGATTGCACAGTATTTTTCTGCAAAGGCAGCCATGGGATTCAGCACTGCCCTTCGCAAGGAGCTTTTTTCCCATATCAGCAGACTTTCTTACAGAGAACTGGATATGCTTGGAACTCCTACCCTTGTGACAAGGATCACCAATGATGTGAATCAGGCACAGACTGGTGTGAACATGGTACTTCGTCTGTTCCTTCGTTCTCCTTTTATTGTTGTGGGTGCAGTGATCATGTCCTTTACCATTGATGTGAAGATTGGCCTGATCTTCCTGATTGCGGTTCCGGTGATCTCCATTGTAATTTACGGAATTATGCGCACAACAGTGCCAATTTACAAAAAGGCTCAGTCATTCCTGGACAGGATTTCCCTGATCACCAGAGAGAATCATGTGGGTGCCAGAGTGGTAAGGGCTTTTGGAAGACAGCAGGAAGAATATAAAGAATTTTCAGAAGTAAACGACGATTACACCAAGGTGCAGGTAAGAGCGGGAAAAATTTCCGCACTTCTGAATCCTGCCACTACGGTTATCATGAACTTTGCCATTATCGGAATCCTCTGGTATGGAAGCAAGGAAGTGTCTGTGGGTATTCTTACACAGGGGGAAGTGGTTGCCCTTGTAAACTATATGAACCAGATCCTGATCGCACTGATCGCTCTTGCAAACCTGATCGTGGCAGTGACAAAGGCTATGGCTTCCGGTGTGCGTCTGAATGAGGTGCTGGATACACAGCCGTCTCTCACGGATCAGGGCAATAGTGTTCAGAAAGAAAATGCAGGCGCTGCAAGAGTTGTCTTTGAAGATGTGAGCTTTACCTATGCAGGCAGCAAGGAGCCGGCGCTTTCCCATATTTCCTTTACGGCAAAACCAGGTGAGACCATCGGCATCATTGGTGGTACCGGATGTGGTAAATCCACTCTGGTCAATCTGATCCCACGCTTCTATGACGTAACTTCCGGTAATGTGGTAATTGATGGAAATAATGTAAAAGAATATCCATTTTCACAGCTTCGTAAAAAGGTGGGGATGGTACCACAACAGGCAGTTCTGTTTAAGGGAACCATCCGTGACAATATGAAATGGGGCAAAGAGGACGCTTCCGAAGAAGAAATCCAACGGGCTCTTTCCATTGCGCAGGCAAGTGGTTTTGTAAAAAGTAAGCCGGAGGGCTTAAATACCATGGTAAGTCAGGGCGGCGCCAATCTTTCCGGCGGACAGCGCCAGCGTCTTACCATAGCAAGAGCACTGGTGGGAGATCCGGAGATCCTGATCATGGATGACAGTGCTTCTGCCCTTGACTTTGCCACAGATGCGGCTCTTCGTCATGCCATTCATGAGCAGACAAAGGGAATGACTGTGTTTATCGTTTCCCAGAGAGCAACCTCCATCAAGCAGGCAGATAAGATCCTGGTTCTGGATGATGGTGAGCTGGCTGGTGTGGGAACACACAAAGAGCTTATGGAATCCTGTGAGGTCTACAGAGAAATCTGCCTGTCACAGCTTTCCGAACAGGAGGTGAACCGCTGATGGGAAGGAATAAAGAGACTATGAAGAGGGTACTGAAATTTATCAGCCCTTACAAAGCAAAAATTATCATTATGCTTCTGACAGCGCTTGTCACCGTTGGATTTACCCTGTATACACCCATTCTGATTGGTAATGGTGTAGATAATATCGTAGGTCCGGGAAATGTAAATACAGCCGGACTTTTGAAGGTACTTGGAGCTCTGGCTGTGATCGTTGTGGGAAATGCAGTTTCCCAGTGGGTGATGAACCTTCTTACCAATCAGGTTACCTACAGCGTGGTGCAGGATGTGCGAAGCCAGGCGTTTGCCCATCTTCAGGAGGTGCCGGTATCTTATATAGATGCCAATCAGCCAGGAGATATTTTAAGCCGTATTGTTTCTGATGTCAGTCAGTTTTCAGATGGTCTCCTTATGGGCTTTACCCAGCTGTTTACCGGTGTGCTGACCATCTTTGGAACCATTGGATTTATGCTTTCCATCAGTGTGAAGATCACAGTGATCGTTATTTTGCTCACTCCGATTTCCCTGTTCGTGGCAAGCTTTATCGCAGGCAGAACCTTCCGCATGTTTCAGGAGCAGTCCGAGAAGAGAGCGGAGATGACTTCTATTGTGGAAGAGCTTGTTGGAAATCAGAAGATCGTGCAGGCTTTTTCCTATGAGGAGAGAGCTAATGAAAGGTTTGGAAAAGTAAATGAAGAGCTTCGCGTCTGCGGAATCAAAGCGATTTTCTTTTCCTCTATTACAAACCCGTCCACACGCTTTGTAAATGGTCTTGTTTACACAGCAGTTGGAATTTTTGGTGCATTTACAGTAATTAAGGGCGGTATGACTGTGGGACAGCTGACCAGCTTCCTGAACTATGCAAATCAGTATACCAAGCCTTTTAATGAGATTTCCGGCGTTATCACAGAGCTGGAGAATGCGTTGGCATGTGCAAAACGTCTCTTTGACTTTATTGATACACCGGCACAGGAGCCAGATGCGCCAGATGCTTGGGAGCTGGAGAAAGCAGACGGCCGTGTAAGCGTGGAGAGTGTTTCCTTTTCTTACAGAAAAGAAGTTCCGCTTCTTACTGATATTTCCATTGACGTAAAACCTGAGAATTGCCATTGTAGGGCCTACCGGATGTGGTAAGACCACAATGATCAATCTTCTTATGAGATTCTATGATGTAGATAAGGGACAGATTAAGGTAAGCGGTTATCCGGTAAGAGAGCTGACAAGAGACAGCCTGAGACGAAACTTTGGTATGGTGCTTCAGGAGACCTGGCTGAAGGCAGGAACCATCCGCGAGAACATTGCCTATGGAAAGCCGGATGCGACTTTGGAAGAGGTTATGGAGGCAGCTAAGCATGCACATGCCCACAGTTTTATCAAGCGTATGCCAAACGGCTATGATACCGTGATTTCAGAGGGAGGCGGAAATATTTCCCAGGGACAGAAGCAGCTTCTTTGCATTGCAAGGGTTATGCTGATGCACCCGGCTATGTTGATCCTGGATGAGGCCACTTCTTCCATTGATACCCGTACTGAGGTGAAGGTGCAGAAGGCTTTTGCAGAGTTGATGGAAGGAAGAACCAGCTTTATTGTAGCACATCGTCTTTCCACTATTCAGGAGGCAGATCTGATCCTGGTCATGAAGGACGGAAATATTATCGAGCAGGGCAGACATGAGGAATTGCTGGCGAAGAAGGGCTTCTATGCGAATCTGTATGAGAGTCAGTTTGCTATTTCATAAGGGGGATGAATATGGAAAATAAGAATCTGGAAGAGACTGATGTAAATGAGAAGCAGGAAGTCGGAAATGGGAAGTCTGCTATGCCTATGAGAACCTGCCTGGTTATGATTCTGGCAGGGGTTTATGTGGCTTATCTGGGTGTTTCACTTTGCCAGAATGTAATAAATGGTGCTGAGGGCAGCAGTCCTGGCTTTATGGTTGCGGGAGTGATTTTTATTGTGCTTGGCGTGGCTTTCGTGATCAATGGAATCCGCGGCAGCATAAAGGCTGGCAAGATTCAGAAGGAGTCGAATGCAGAAAGTGAAGCACAGGCTTCTGAGACAGAAATTTCAAGGACAGTTGAATCTAAAATGGAAAGTACTTCATCCTTGAATAAGAAAATGTCTATTGCTGACCGCGCTAATCTGGTTAGCCAGTTAGGGGATGCGACAGAGGATGAAGAATAGAGAGTAATGTTTTTTGAAAAGAAATTGATATATTAGATAGTGTTAATATATGTATGAAAAATGAGTGGTGTAGTTATTTCGAGAACGATGTACTAGTTTGCAGACCGGGCGGTTACTTTTGCGTTTTATGATTATAACAGCACGAAATTACGAATACAATACTAAATATAAAAAAATAAACAGACTTCCGAATGAGTGATAATCAATCAGAAGTCTGTTTTTTTGTTGAAATACATGCTCTAGCGCCGTTTCCTGCGCCTGCGTTTCCCGCTTGGGTTATGTAGAGTGGACCAGCAGAATGCCTGCACCAACAGGATTCCCGCTGTGACTCCGATGCTGTCGATTCCCACATCACGTACAGAAGGTCCGCGGTCTGCCACAAAGGACTGGTGGTATTCATCAAAGCCTGCGAAGCCTACGCATATGGCGCCTGCCAGCAGGATCAGCCAGATACCTCTTACTCCGTAAACATAAAGTGGGAAAGAAATGGCAATGGCAAGCAGACAGTACTCTGTCATGTGAGCGGCTTTTCGCACATAAAATTCGATGGAGCTGGCAGAATAGGCGAGCTCGTCATAAGTTTTGTTTTCGTTGAGAACTTCATTCTTGGTTTCCACAATCTGGTAGCTGACTTCATAGCTTAGGGCTCCGGACACCTCCCCTGTCTGGGCTGAAAATGAATAGATCAGATACATCATCAGAATTGCAGGAAGAAAAGAAAGAGGTTTCAGTAAATGGATTAAAATTTTCTTCATGGGGTTTACTATAACACGGGAAAATAAGATTGTAAAGAAAAAGGTGATTTGACAAGGCTTTGAAAAAACAATAAAACCAGAGCAAGCAGAAGGGAGACAGGAGGGCAAAGAACTTGTTATTTACAGGAATCTATGCTAAAATTGTTGAAGTATGAAAAGCAGCGAGATACTTGGTGAGGAGAGACTCTGGCAGTCAGGTATCGTGTTGCTATAAAGAACGCACAATGGAGACCAGGAGGAAAAAGAAAGGTATGAGTTTAGCTGATCATATTTTTATAGATATGTGTAAAGACGTAATTGAGAACGGAACCAGTACAGAAGGGGAGAAGGTCCGGCCAGTGTGGGAGGATGGCACTTCTGCTTATACGATCAAACGTTTTGGTGTTGTGAACCGTTATGATCTGAGAAAGGAATTTCCAGCGCTGACCCTTCGCAAGACCGCATTAAAGAGCGCTATGGATGAGATCCTCTGGATCTGGCAGAAGAAATCAAACAACATTCATGACCTTCACAGCCATATCTGGGATAGCTGGGCTGACGAGAATGGCTCCATTGGAAAAGCGTATGGTTATCAGCTGGGTGTGAAGCATCAGTACAAAGAAGGCATGATGGATCAGGTAGACCGTGTTCTTTATGATCTGAAGAATAATCCATACAGCCGTCGTATTATGACCAATATTTATGTGCATGAAGATCTTCATGAGATGAATCTTTACCCATGTGCTTACTCTATGACCTTCAATGTAACAAAGGAGCCTGGAAAGGACAAGCTGACTTTAAATGCCATTTTGAACCAGCGCTCCCAGGATATCCTGGCTGCAAATAACTGGAATGTATGCCAGTACTCCCTTCTTCTTATGATGATCGCACAATGCTGTGACATGGAAGCCGGTGAGCTGGTACATGTGATCGCGGATTGTCATATTTATGACAGACATGTTCCGGTTATCAAGGAGCTGATTTCCAGAACACCTTATCCGGCACCGACTGTGAAACTGAATCCGGATGTGAAGAATTTCTATGATTTTACCACGGATGATCTGATCGTGGAGAATTATCAGACCTGGCCTCAGATTAAAAATATTCCGATTGCCATTTAAACATGGAGTAAATGAGAAAGGGTTCCAATGCCGCATGCGTTTCAGATATGGTGAGGCTGCTGTAGCGGGCTACGGCAACCGAATTCGGGCAAAATCTCCCGCAAAGTGGGGCGTGCAGATTGTGGGAATGATTTTTCAGATACGCTCTGGGGATGATGTCTTTTTTACGTGAGATTTTATATGCTTTGGAAGTTAGAGTATGTTTGAAAAAGGTTTTGGGAATTTTGAAATATAGGTTGAAAGTTTATTTTAATTTCCAAAATAAATATTCCAGGGTATGTATTAAATATTGCTTTTGCTTTTCTTCATTTTCCAGAAATTCCTCTGTGCATGGAAACCAGGTATAACAGGTCTCTCTTGTAGCAGATTTTTTCAGTCCTTTTTCCATAAATTTGCTAATAGATTTAGGGACTGCCATGTCCTCTCCGGGCAGATAATCATAACTTTTGTAATCACTGTAATATTGGCGGATACGGCCATTTAAAGGCTTTACAAGGAGGCTTACCAGGTTGTCCTGACCTGTAATATAGAATTCTTCTGTGCCGTTAGAAAAGGAAGCGGGCAGGCTGTAATGGGGGGTTATCTGCAAAATCAGATTGTCCCCGTCAAAATCAGTTCCGCGAACAGTAAATGCACCATCCCTGAGCGCAAGATACCCCATCATCTTAAACACATCTCCAAGTCCGAGAAGATCTTCCATATTGTGTCCCATAACCGTATCCAGGTCTGTCTGCTCCTGGTGTGCCATATATTTTTTATAGATTTTAATGCATTCCCCGCCATTACAGTAAATGCGCTTCTGTTCTCCTAGAAAGGCTTCCATCTGTTCCTGCTTTAACCCTGGGAGCTTTAAAAATCCCTTCAGAGGGCGAAGCACTTTATACAGGTCAAAAGAAGAAATCCCCTCAAAAGGATCTGGTAGCTCATAGAATTTATAACGAGCCTGAAGGTAAGGCTGATCAAAAGAATCTCCATTGTATTGGATGGTACAGCTGAAATTTTTTATAAATTCTGAAAAAAACTCCAATAATGCTTTTTCTTCCCGGAAATCGGGTGCAAGCCACTGATATAGCTGCCAGGAACCAGATTCATAGCAAACTGCACCAATTAAATATAAAAAAGATGAATTTCGTCCCAATCCAGTGGTTTCAATATCATAAAATAATGGTGAAAAATTGACATCCTCAGCAGCATTTCCAGATAAATTTTTAACAGTCTCAAAGTCCGGAAAACCTTGTAAAATCGGCATTTTTTTAACAATCAGCATGTTTATACTCCTTTCATGGATTGTATTTAATTATACACAATTTTTTTATTTTTAGGTAGTGAATTTTTTCATAAAATGCGGTATAGTAGAATGTATAGAATAGTCAGAATATATAAAGAAAAGGAGAAACCTATGTGGGATTTAGCAATTAATGGAGTGGATTTCTATCACATTGCCAATTGGTTTTACATATACAGTTTTCTTGGCTGGCTTTGGGAAACCTGCTACGTGTCTGTGCGAAAGGGCAAATTGATAAACAGAGGATTTATAAATGGTCCCCTGTGTACCATATATGGCTGTGGAGCTCTTGCTGTATACTTGATTCTTCTTCCCATCAGTGATAATCTGCTTCTTTTATTTGTGGGTGGAGTTGTAGTCGCCACTGCACTGGAATATGTGACAGCAGTGTTGATGGAGAATATTTTCCACACATCCTGGTGGGATTACAGTGATAACAAGTTTAATTTTCAGGGACGTATCTGTCTTGGATGTTCCCTTGGATGGGGATTGTTTACCGTAGGACTTTTCAGAGTGCTTCATCCGGTAGTTCAGGAATTTACAGAATTGTATACCAGAAGAACTGGAGAGGTGGCTGTCTGTGTAATTACAGTCGTTTACATTGTGGATTTTGCTTTTTCTGCAGCTGCCGCTTTCCATTTGCACGAGCGTATTCCTGCATGGGAGCAGGCACTGGATCAGATGCGTGCAGAACTGCTTGTACAGGCGCGTGAGAAGATGGAGAATCTGGAGGAGAGCAGCGGACTTTCCAGAGATAGAATCAAGAAACAGTTAGAGAATAAGCTGGGACGCCTTGATGATGTTGCACTGATCAAGGAACTGGAAGAGAAGAGAACTGCTATGATGTCAGATATCTCTGAAGAGCTTCAGAAGCGTAAAGAGGCTATGGCTGGAAAGGTCAGCCACAACATGCAGCGTTTTGTAAAGGCATATCCAAATCTGAACCGTGGATATAAGCTCCATAAGAAATATGGATTTGGCAGGAAAAATAAAGACGCTGAATAAATACTCAGACAAAAGTGATATTAATAATATAAATCAAACAGACAATAAATCAGGTTGCTGCAGACAAAAGAGTCAGTGATCAATAATATAAAGGCGGTGAATATTAGTGCGATTAACTTTTAAAGGAGGCGTACACCCCTTCGAGGGGAAAGAAATGTCAAAGGACTGTCCGGTGGAAAAATATCTTCCCAAGTCTGACCTGGCATACCCATTGTCCCAGCACATTGGTGCTCCGGCGAAGCCTGTGGTTGCAAAGGGGGACCACGTGCTTGCAGGCCAGATGATCGCAGAAGCAGGCGGATTTGTATCTGCTCCTGTTCATGCTTCTGTATCTGGTACAGTGAAAGGGATTGAGAAACGTCTGACAGCTACCGGAAGTATGGTAGATTCCATTATAGTGGAGAATGACGGACTGTATGAAGAGGTGGAATTCCACCCGGCAGATCCGGCTTCGCTTACCCGTGAGGAGATTATCGGAAGGATTCGCGATGGCGGTGTAGTAGGTCTTGGTGGTGCAGGCTTCCCCACACATGTGAAGCTTTCCCCCAAGGAGCCTGACAAGATTGAATACATATTGGTGAACGGTGCAGAATGTGAGCCCTATCTTACAAGTGATTACAGGCGCATGATGGATCAGCCGGAGAAGGTTGTGGAAGGACTGAAAATCGTAGTCGGACTTTTTCCAAATGCAAAGGGTTGTATCTGCATTGAGGACAATAAGCCGGAGGCAATTGCTAAAATGCAGGAGGCTGTCAAAGATGAAGACCGCATTGAAGTGAAGGTGTTAAAGACGAAGTATCCACAGGGTGGTGAGCGTACACTGATCTCTGCTGCAACCGGACGCAAGATCTATTCTGCAAAACTTCCGGCAGATGCAGGATGTATTGTGGATAATGTATCCACGGTAATTGCAATTTATCGTGCGGTGTGCAAACAGACGCCACTGATCACACGTGTTGTAACATTGACAGGTGAGGCATTCAATACTCCGATCAATGTAGATGTGCGTATTGGATGCAGTCATGCAGAACTGGTGGAAGAAGGAGATGGATTTAAGGAAGAGCCTAAGAAGATCATTTCCGGTGGTCCAATGATGGGATTTGCCATGTTTGATCTGAATGTTCCGGTGACTAAGACGTCTTCTTCTATTTTGGCAATGACAAAAGACGAGGTAGAGAATGAACCGACACCATGTATCCGCTGCGGTCGCTGCGTAGAGGCATGTCCGGGCAATCTGGTACCACAGAAGATGGCAGAAGCCGCTATGAACAAAGACTATGATACTTTTGTAAAGTTAAATGGCATGGAGTGCTACGAATGTGGCAGTTGTACGTATGTATGTCCTGCTAAGCGTCCATTGACACAGAGCTTTAAGCAGGCAAGACAGTATGTCGCAGCACAGAGACGCAAAAAATAATGTATGAGCTCCCGGAATTGCCTTGGGCAGATGTTTCAGGAGTACATACTACAAATAATGGAGGATTAATATGAGCAATTTATTAAACATATCATCATCTCCGCATGTGCGTGACAAGTCGTCTACGAGAAGTATCATGTGGGATGTGATCTTTGCCTTGATACCGACGAGTATATTTGGCATTTACAATTTTGGTATTCGGGCAGCAGTTTTGATTGCTGTCTGTATTGCAACCTGCCTTTTGTCCGAGTACATATGGCAGAAATGTATGAAATTGCCGCTTACCGTTAATGACGGAAGTGCGGTACTTACCGGTTTGCTGTTAGCATTGAACCTGACTCCGACATTCCCGATCTGGATGGCGATCTTAGGAAGTATTTTTGCAATTATTATTGTAAAGCAGTTGTTTGGTGGTTTGGGTCAGAACTTCATGAACCCTGCGCTTGGTGCAAGATGTTTCCTGATGGTATCTTTTGCAGGACAGATGACAAGTTTTGCACACGATGGAATCACCGGTGCTACACCGCTTGCGATCATTAAAGCAGGCAGCAGATCAGATTCGATTCAGAAGATCTTGGCATCCGGTGATGGCAAGACACAGGAGGCAACTTCCCTCTTAAAGATGTTTATCGGAAGTACAGGAGGTACGATCGGTGAGACTTGTGCGATCGCACTGTTGATCGGAGCTGCGTACTTGTTGATCCGCAAGATCATTTCTTGGAGAATTCCGGTATGTTATATCGCAGTATTTGCAATCTTTATCTTGCTCTTTGGCGGTAGAGGATTTGATCTTACTTATCTTGCTACAGAGTTGTGCGGTGGTGGATTGCTGTTAGGTGCATTCTTTATGGCAACCGATTATGTAACAAGCCCGATCACACCGAAAGGACAGATCATATTTGGTGTACTGCTTGGTCTTTTGACCGGAGTATTCCGTGTCTTTGGTGCATCCGCAGAAGGTGTATCTTATGCGATTATTATCTGTAACCTGCTTGTTCCATTGATCGAAAGAGTAACGATCCCGGTTCCATTTGGAAAGGAGGGTATCAAGGATGGCAAATAAAGAAAAAGAAGAAGTTAAGAAGAAGAGCACATTGGTGCATGACACCATTTGCTTATTCATGATCACATTGATCTCCGGTCTGCTTCTCGGTGCAGGTTATACGATCACCAAAAAACCGATCGCAGCGCAGGAGGAAAAGAACAAACAGGAAGCATACGAAGCTGTCTATCAGGGAGCATCTTTTGAGGAAGACAGTGCTCTTAACAAGTCATTGGAAAAGTTCAATAAAGACCTTGCGGCAGGCAAGGTAAGTTCGAAGGCTCTCGGTTCCTTATCTGATGTTGAAATTGCGGAAGCATTGAAAGCAAAGGTAGATGGAAAAGATGCCGGTTATGTTGTTTCTTGCAGCGGCAAGGGCTACGGTGGAGCAGTAAGCATTGCACTTGGTATTGACGAAAAGGGCGAGATCAAGGGCATTCAGATCACCGATTGTTCCAATGAGACGCCGGGTCTGGGACAGAAATCTTCAGACAAAGAGTTCAACGGACAGTTTATTGGCACCAATGCATCACAGGATTTGAACGTTGTAAAAGATGGCAGTGGCAGTACCAAAGATGGTACGATCAATGCGATCACCAGTGCAACGATCACCAGTAAGGCAGTTACAAGAGCCATTGATGGTGCATTTCAGTTTATTTCATCATTAGAATAGGAGGGTTCCCATGAATACATGTGTAGAACGATTAAAAAATGGTATCATAACGGAGAATCCTACGTTCGTTATGATGTTGGGTATGTGTCCGACCCTTGCGGTAACAACATCCGCCATTAATGGATTGGGCATGGGACTTACGACAACAGCAGTGCTTGTGTTATCCAATGTGTTTATCTCACTGCTTCGTAAAGTGATTCCGGATAAAGTGCGTATTCCGGCATTCATCGTTATTGTTGCATCTTTTGTAACATTGATCCAGTTGTTATTACAGGCGTACATCCCATCTTTGAATAAGTCCTTGGGTGTGTACATTCCGCTTATCGTAGTAAACTGTATTATCTTAGGTCGTGCTGAGGCATATGCGTCTAAGAACAAAGTGATTCCATCTTTGTTCGATGGACTTGGAATGGGTCTTGGATTTACATTCGGACTTACTTGTATCGGTATTTGCCGTGAGATTTTAGGATCTGGTGCAATCTTTGGAAAGACATTTATTCCGGACGATTATCACATTACGTTTTTCGTATTGGCGCCGGGTGCATTCCTTGTATTAGCATTTTTGACAGCGATTCAGAACAAATTGAAGCTGCCATCAGCGACAAATGTAGAGAATGATTCAGACATTGCCTGTGGTGGTAATTGTGCATCCTGTGTAGGCTGTGCAAGTGTTGCCAATAAAGGCATTTTAGAAGCAGAGCGTGTTGCGGCTAAGGCAGCAAAAGCGCAGGCAGCCAAGGAAGCTGCAGCAAAAGCGAAAGCAGCCAAAGAGGCCAAAGCAAAGGAAGCTGCTACAGCGGAAAAATCCGAAGGAAAGGAGGACTAATTAGATGGGAGAATTATTTGTTATTGTTATTTCATCCATGTTAGTCAGTAACGTGGTATTAAGCCAGTTCCTTGGAATCTGTCCTTTCCTGGGCGTTTCCAAAAAAGTTGAAACAGCAGCCGGAATGGGAGCTGCAGTAACGTTCGTTATTACGATCGCATGTATTATCACTTACCCGGTTCAAAAATGTATTTTAGAGCCGTTTGGTTTGGAATATTTACAGACGATTGCATTTATTTTGATCATTGCAGCATTAGTACAGTTTGTAGAGATGGCACTCAAAAAGTTTATGCCGGCATTGTATGAAGCACTCGGTGTATATTTGCCGTTGATCACAACGAACTGTGCCGTACTCGGTGTTGCTATCAAAAACATTTCCAATGGATATGGATTTATCGAGAGTGTTGTTTGTGGTTTCTGCACGGCATTTGGTTTCTTGATTTCTATCGTGATCATGGCAGGTATCCGTGAGAGAATTGAGCATAATGATGTTC
>ERZ827498.1858-NODE-1858-length-22033-cov-3.890299_pt1 | contig 22033 bp, 25 predicted proteins | sample MGYA00519865_ERZ827498 | MGnify/ENA primary metagenome ERZ827498 (study PRJEB31778, sample SAMEA3449328) | human gut metagenome | biome: human gut; feature: human-associated habitat; material: faeces | place: United Kingdom | collected 2010/2012 ...
TTCGTTGCCGGGCCACGATCCCGGCCCGCTCCGGCCCGCGGCCACGCCCAGAATGTAGGACGGAACGCGCGGTTGTCGTCTGCCATGAATTACAGTGGCGACTGACCGAACGATCTATAAGGGAGCATTATGTCGGTTTTGGACGAATTGGTTGCCGGGGCGTTGGAAGACCAGCGTTCCCGCGAATGTGTCGTGTCTCTTGAGGATGTGAGGCGGGCCGCTCTGGCCGCGCCGGCGCCTATCGACGCGACGCGATGGCTCAAGCGTCCGGACGGCATCCCCGTGATCGCCGAAATCAAGCGCGCCTCCCCATCCAAGGGGCATTTGAGCGATATCCCCGACCCGGCGGCCCTGGCCCGCGAATACGAGCGCGGCGGTGCGAGCGCGATTTCCGTGCTCACCGAAGGCCGGCGGTTCCTCGGCTCGCTGGACGATTTCGACAAGGTCCGCTCGGCGGTTCACATTCCGCTGCTGCGCAAGGACTTCATCGTCACCGACTACCAGATCTACGAGGCGCGTGCCCACGGCGCCGACCTAGTGCTGCTCATCGTCGCCGCGCTGGACGACGACAAGCTCGCGCACCTGCTTGAACTCGCCCACGAGCTCGGCATGGCCGTGCTCGTCGAAACGCACACCACCGAGGAGATCCGCCGCGCGGTCGCGGCCGGCGCCCGGATCATCGGCATCAACGCGCGCAATCTCAAGAACCTGAAGGTTGACGTGAACAAATACGCCGAACTCGCCGAAGGACTGCCCGATGACGTGATCCGCGTCGCAGAGTCGGGCGTGTTCGGTTCGGTCGAAGTCGAGGATTACGGTCGCGCCGGCGCGGATGCCGTGCTGGTGGGCGAAGGCGTGGCCACCGCCGACGACCATGTGGCCGCCGTACAACGACTAGTAAAGGCAGGTCAGAGAGTGAAAGCATCCGAATCGACCCCGTTGAGCGAGCATCAGGGACCATATTGGGGACAGTTCGGCGGGCGATACGTGCCGGAGGCACTGATCACCGCTCTGGACGAGCTGGAGCGCATCTATGATCAGGCCAAGGCCGACCCCGAGTTCCGTAAGGAATTCATGACGCTGCAGCAGCGGTACGTCGGCCGCCCGAGCCCGCTGACGGAAGCCCCGCGATTCGCCGCGCTGGTCAAGGACAGGACCGGACTCGACGCCCGCATCTTCTTGAAGCGCGAGGACCTCAACCACACCGGCGCGCACAAGATCAACAACGCGCTCGGCCAGGCGTTGCTCGTCAAGCGCATGGGCAAGACCCGCGTGATCGCCGAGACCGGTGCCGGACAGCACGGCGTGGCCACCGCCACCGTGTGCGCGATGCTAGGGCTCAAGTGCCGCGTGTACATGGGGCAGATCGACGCCCGACGTCAGGCCCTCAACGTGGCCCGCATGCGCATGCTGGGCGCCGAGGTCGTCGAAGTGACACTGGGCGACAAGATTCTCAAGGATGCAATCAACGAGGCGCTGCGCGATTGGGTGACCAACGTCGCCGATACGCACTACCTGCTCGGCACGGTCGCCGGACCGCACCCGTTCCCGGCCATGGTTCGCGACTTCCAGAAGATCATCGGCGAGGAGGCCAAGCAGCAACTTCAGGACTGGTACGGCATCGACCACCCGGACGCGGTGTGCGCGTGCGTCGGCGGCGGATCCAACGCCATCGGCGTGATGAACGCGTTCCTCGACGACGAGCGCGTGAACCTGTACGGCTATGAGGCGGGCGGCAACGGGCCGTCCTCGGGCCATCATGCGATCCGTTTCGCACCGGGCACCGGACAGCTCGGCATGTTCCAGGGTGCCAAGAGCTACCTGTTGGAGACCGATGAAGGACAGACTCTCGACACGTATTCGATTTCGGCCGGTCTCGATTACGCTTCCGTCGGCCCCGAGCACGCTTGGCTCAAGGAGATCGGGCGCGTGAACTACTCCTGGGCCACCGACGAGGAGGCTATGAACGCCTTCCGCGACCTGAGCCAGACCGAGGGCATCATCCCCGCCATCGAGAGCTCGCATGCCGTCGCTGGCGCCTTCAAGGCCGCCGCTGATCTGAAAGCCAAGGGATACGACAAGGCCGTGATGATCGTCAACATCTCCGGCCGCGGCGACAAGGACATGGCCACCGCGGGCAAATGGTTCGGATACCTGACCGACGAGCAGGCCGCGGCGCTCGATGTCACCGGCGCGCAGGGCGACACCGTCGCCTGAACCGGTCCGTGAAGCAGAAGGAGTTTTTGATTATGACGAATACAGCAACCACGCCGTCCGGACAACCGCTCGGCATCAGTCACAAGCCCAGCGCGACGGAAGCCATGTTCGACCGGCTCAAGGCCGAAAACAAGCCGGCCTTCATCGGATACCTGCCGTATGGCTTCCCGAACCCCGACATCTCACTCGACGCGCTCAGGATCATGGTCGAGCACGGCGTCGCCGCGGTCGAGATCGGCCTGCCGTACTCCGACCCGGTGATGGACGGCCCCGTCATTCAGGCGGCCAGCCAGATCGCCCTGAATAACGGGGAAAGCATCAACGGCGTGTTCAAGGCGGTCGAGACGGTGGCCAACGCCGGCGGCGTGCCACTCATCATGAGTTACTGGAACCTGATCTACCATTACGGCGTCGAACGGTTCGCCTGCGATTTCGAGAACGCCGGCGGTGCCGGCCTGATTACCCCCGACCTCATCCCCGATGAGGCTGGCGAGTGGATCGAGGCTTCGGATCGTCACGGACTCGACCGCATCTTCCTGGTCTCCCCGGATTCGGCCTCCGAACGTCTCGAACTGGTCGCCCGCAACGCACGCGGCTTCGTCTACGCGGCATCCCGTATGGGCGTCACCGGCGAGCGCGACACCATCAGCGCATCGCCCGAAACGCTTGTCGAGCGTGCCCGCAACGCCGGGGCGAGAAACGTGTGCGTGGGTATCGGCGTATCCACCCCGGAGCAGGGCGCGAAGGTCGGTGCCTACGCCGACGGCGTCATCGTCGGTTCTGCTCTGGTGCACACCCTGCTTGACGACGACAACGTCACCGCGAAGGCGCCGAAGGAAGGACTGCGCGACCTGGCCGCCAAGGTCGAGGCGCTGTCCGAGGGCATCCACAACGAGTCACGCTGACACACCCCCGCGCCGGCGGGCTGCCTTTACCGTGCATTCGCCGGCCATGGGGTAGGGTAGATGGCGGTAACAGCGGTCTAGACAAACGAGGCACTGCATGAATCTTGCGTATATCCCCTCACCGGGGTTCTCCAAGTTCTCCATCGGACCGGTGACGATCCACATGTATGCGATCTGCATCCTGACGGGAATCATCTTCGCCGTGTGGATCCTCACCGTCAGATGGAAGAAGAACGGGGGCACCTTCGACCAGGTGCTGGACACCACGCTGGTCGCAGTGCCCTGCGGCCTGGTCGGGGCCCGTCTGTACCACTGCATCACGACGCCCGACATCTACTTCCCGCCAACCGGCAACCTCATCAACATCCTCAAGGTGTGGGAAGGCGGCATGGCCATCTTCGGCGGCGTCGGGGTGGGGGCCTTGGCCGCGTTCCTGTGGTGCCGCCACCGGCGTTATCCGTTCGCCCTGCTGGCCGATTGCATCGCGCCGGCGCTGATGGTAGCGCAGGCCATCGGACGACTGGGCAACTGGTTCAACCAGGAACTGTACGGCATGCCGACCACGCTGCCATGGGGCCTCAAGCTCAACGATGCGGACGCCATCGGCAAAAGTGAGATCTGCTACAACGGACAGGCATGCCCGACCGGCACGCTGTTCCACCCCACGTTCCTGTACGAGATGATCTGGAACCTGATCGGCGCCGCGATTATCGTGTGGCTCGGTCACAAACTCGTCGACGTGCTCAAATCCGGACAGCAGTTCGCCATGTACATGATGTGGTACGGGCTTGGACGCACCTGGATCGAAAGCATCCGCATCAACTATTCGACGATCATCCTCGGCCTGCGAGTCAACGTGTGGACCGCGATCATCGTGTTCCTTGCCGGGTGCATCCTGTTCGTCGTGTTGTGGCGCTTCGGCAGTGAGACACGCGATCTGACATCCAGACTGCGCGCAGTCACGGCCGACGAGATGGAACGTCAGCGCCAGCTGGAGGAGCGGGCCGCCGCGAAATCCGGCAAGACGGCCAAGACCGCGAAGCCCGAGACTCCCGGCGAAACCGCCGAGAGCGAGGTCCATCAGGACTGAGCGCCCGCATCCGTCCGAATCAGGATATCGCACAAGATCATAGAAAACCGCAATACCATAACACACAAACAAGAACGTCGTGTAGGCGTAAGCCGTCTCGTCGTTCTTCCACCATAGAATGAGAGCCATGAGCATACAAATCGCACCCAGCATCCTTTCCGCTGATTTCTGCAACCTCGAACGCGACCTCAAGGCCATCGCCAACGCCGACCTCGTGCATGTCGACGTGATGGACCACCACTTCGTGCCGAACCTCACCCTTGGCGAGCCCATCGTCAAGCGCATCTGCGAGGTCACCGACCTGCCGGTCGACGTGCACCTGATGATCGAGGACCCCGACCGTTGGGCCCCCGAATACGCGAAGCTCGGTGCCGCCTCCGTCTCGTTCCATATGGGCGCCACCCACGCGCCGGTGCGTCTGGCCCGCCAGCTGCGTGACATGGGCTGCAAGGCATGCTTTGCCGTGCGTCCCGCCGAGCCGGTCGAACCGATTTTCGACATCCTCGACGAGTTCGACATGGTGCTGATCATGACCGTCGAACCCGGTTTCGGCGGACAGAAGTTCCTGGACAACCAGATGGCGAAGGTTCGTCGCCTGCGTGACGAGATCACGCGTCGGGGCCTGTCCACCCATATTCAGGTCGACGGCGGCGTCAGCCCGAAGACCGCCCACGTCGTCGCCGAGGCCGGCGCCGACGTGCTGGTCGCCGGCTCCGCCGTGTACGGCGCTGAGAGCCCGGCCCTGGCCATCGACCAGATCAGGGACAAGGCCACTGCCGCATACCGCGACTGACGGCGGAAACGCAGAACATGGCACGCGACGGCTCCGACACCAATGCCGGACCGCGATCGCGGCGACGCCGTCGAGTGCCTCAACCATGCACAATCTCAAGGGACACATATCATGAAGACGTTTGAATCGCTATTCGCCGAACTGTCCGAGAAGGCCGTCACCAAGCCCGAAGGCTCCCTGACCGTGGACGAGCTCGCCAAGGGCACGCACTTCATCGGCAAGAAGATCATCGAAGAGGCGGGGGAGACCTGGATTGCGGCCGAATACGAGGGCGCGGACCGCACGGCCGAAGAGATGAGCCAGCTGCTGTACCATCTCCAGGTCATGATGATCGCCAAGGGCATCACCCTGGAGGACGTTTATAAGCACCTGTGACAAACAGACCGGCCGGTCTGGAGGGAGAAACACCATGCTCAGAATCGCAGTGCCCAACAAGGGCATGTTGTCGGAGCCCGCTTGGAACATGCTGTCCGAGGCAGGGTATCGTCTGCGTTCCAATCCGCGTCAGCTCGTGGTGGAGGACCCGGACAACGACATCGAGCTGTTCTATCTGCGGCCGCTCGACATCGCCGTGTATGTCGGCCGCGGCACCATCGACGTCGGCATCACGGGCCATGACCTGCTGCTGAACTCCGGCACCGAGGCCAGCGAGCACATGGAGCTCGGCTTCGGTGCGTCCACGTTCCGCTTCGCCGCGCCGAACGATTCCGACTTCCATACGCTGCAGGACATCCAGGGCAAGCGTGTGGGCACGTCCTTCGACAAGCTCGTGCACGACTATCTGGTGGCGCACGGCATCGAGGCCGAGACCATCCACCTCGACGGCGCCGTGGAGTCCTCGGTGCAGCTGGGCGTGGCCGACCTCATCGCCGACGTGGTGTCCACCGGCACCACGCTGCGCAACGCCGGCCTGCGCATCTTCGCCGACCCCATCATGCACTCCGAAGCGGTGCTCATCCGCTCCCCGCGCCTCGACCCCGAGGACGAGCGGCTCACCATCCTCAGCCGCCGCCTGCAGGGCGTGCTGACCGCGCAGCGCTACGTGCTGATGGACTATGACATCCCCGTCGGCAAGGTGGCGGCCGCCGTCGCGGTGACCCCCGGATTCGAGAGCCCGACCGTATCCCCGCTGCACGACAAGCAGTGGAATGCGGTGCGCGTGATGGTGCCCAAGGCGAAGGTCAACCAGCTGATGGACAAGCTGTACGAGGTGGGTGCCCGGGCCATCATCGTGACCGCGCTGCAGGCCTCCCGCATGTGACGAACGGGGTTCGACAATGGGTACACAGCAGCACGCCGACGGCGGATACCGCCAGAAGATCAAGCAGAAGTTCAACCAGGAGTACAGCCCCGAGCCGAGGGACATCTACTTCACCGTGCCGAACCTCATCAGCGTCCTGAGAATCGCGTCCATCCCCTTTATCGCATGGCTGGTCGCCGATCACCGGATGGTGCCCGCACTGATCGTCCTCGCCGTTTCGGCCATCACCGACAGCCTCGATGGCATCATCGCGCGCGCCTTCAATCAGGTGAGCAAGATCGGGCAGATCCTCGATCCCATCGCCGACCGCCTGCTGATCATCTGCAGCGTCCTCGCATTGGGCGTCGCCGGGATCATCCCCTGGTGGATGATCATCATCATCGCGGCCAGGGACGCATGGATGATGCTGCTCGTGCTGTGGCTTGCTCAATACGATTACGGCCCGCTGCCGGTGCATTTCGTCGGCAAGGCCGGCACTTTCATGCTGATGGTCTCCATCGTCGCGCTGATTTTCTGCGACATCTGGGAGAACCCCTTCGTCGGGCTTCTGCACCTCGCCGCGCTGGCCGCCGGCATCTGGGGCGTCGGACTGTACTGGCTCGCCGGTTGCATCTACAGCAAGCAGGGCATTTCACTGCTGGTGAAAGAGAAACGTGCCGATGGACGCTGATCCGATCAAGCCGCTGTCGTTTCCCGTGCCGGCCGAGAACGCGCCGGTGAAACGTCGTGCGGTGTTTTCGGATTCCGTGGCCCAGTCGCAGTCCCGGCATGTCAGGCCCGCGGAAGGCGGGCAGACCATGCCGGCCCGCCGCAGACGGCTGCATGACGATTCGCTCAAGCTCATCGACGATCTCACCAACCGCCCCATGGATCCGCTGTTCTCGGATTCGAGGCTCGACCAGCGTCCGCGCTCGCGTCTGTCGACGTGGGCGACGAAGTTTCTGGTGTTCGCCATGTGCATCGCTGTCGGTTTCTACGGGTCGCTGTTCATCGAACGGCTGCATTCCGACCCGCGCAAGGTCGTCAGGCAAAGTCTCGCCAGCGAGCTGCGCGAGACGCGCGGCCAGGCCGACACGCTCATGAACGAAGTCAACGATCTGCGCAACCAGGTCACGGAACGATCGAAGAAGCTGGGCGGCACGGGTGAGGATTCGACGCTGGTCAACGACGAGATGGTCAACGGGCTTGTCGCCGTGGAGGGGCCGGGCATCAGCCTGACCCTGGCCGACCCCATCGCCGCCGGCTCCGACGGGGCATCGACGCCACGCGAGTCCAGCGGCATGCAGATTCGCGTGGTCACCGACGCCGACCTGCGGCTGCTGGTGCGACTGCTGTGGCAGGCGGGCGCCGAGGGCATAGCCATCAACGGCAACCGGCTCGGCGTGCAGACATCGGTTCGCAAGGCGGGATCGAACATTCTCGTCGGCGTCACCGCCGTGACCAGCCCGTACACGATCCAGGCGATAGGGGACCGCGACACGCTGGCCTCCGCGGTCAGCAAGTCCACGCAGCGCAGTCTGTATGATTCGTTCGCCCAGGCGGGCATATACCCTCAGGTGAATAAAGAGAGTTCGATTACACTGGAAGCGGCGCCTTCCGGCGAATTGTCCTATGCAAAGAGGAGCGAGTAGATGGCAGCGGTACTAGGTCTCATCATCGGCGTGGTGCTCGGCGTGTTCGTCAAGCCGGATATCCCCATCATTCTGCAGCCGTATCTTCCCATCATGGTGGTCGCCGCGCTTGACGCGCTACTGGGAGCGGCCCGCGCGTACTTCGAGCGCAGCTTCTCCGACAAGGTGTTCGTCATCTCGTTCATCTCGAACGTGGTCACCGCGACGCTGCTGGTGTTCCTGGGCAATCAGCTGGGCGTCGGATCCCAGCTGCAGACGGCCGTCATCGTCGTGCTGGGAATCCGTATCTTCTCGAACGTGTCGGCGATCCGTCGCTTCATCTTCCGGGGGTGATGAACCATGGTGGCGCACAAATCGTCTCGTGACGTGCTGTCGCAGCTGCACGAGCAGCATGCGCAGGACAAGAAGAACGATCGCATGGAGACCGGCTCGTTCCCCGTGGTGCGCAAGAAGCCGAAGCGCCCCGTCAAGGACGGCTCGGCGCGCATGCGCCTGATGACGAGCGTGCTCATCCTCATCATGTGCGCGTTGCTGGGATACGGGTACATGATCCAGATCAACAACGCCGACGCCACATACGAGACGCTGAGCGAGGACGAGCTGACCAGGCTGATCAGCGAGACCGGCACACAGGTGCAGAACCTGGAGCAGCGCAAGTCGGAGCTGACCAATCAGCTGGAATCGCTCAAGGCCGCGGCGAACAAGACGCAGGAGGCGGAGCGCATCGCCAAGCAGAACGAGGAGACCAACGGCATCCTCGCCGGTCGTTTGCCCGCGACGGGCAAGGGCGTGTCGATCAGCATCTCCCAAGGGTCGAAGACGAAGATCGACGCGGCGACGATGTACAAACTCATCGAGGAACTGCGCAACGCAGGCGCCGAGGTGATGGCCATCAACAGCGTGCGTGTCGTGACGAAAACCTATGTCAGCGACACGGACGACGGCCTGGAATGCGACGGTGTCGCGCTGCGCGCGCCGTATCGGATCCTGGCCATCGGCGATCCCCAGAACCTTCAGAACGCCGTCAATATCGCGGGTGGCGTGGGTTCGAGTCTGAAGGTGAAGTACGGCGCGACGGTGAGCGTGACGTCCTCGGATTCGATTACCATCAGCCAAATTCGCAAGTCAACCGACAATACGTATGCAAGGGCTGTAGAATAGCGTTTATGACAGATCCGATTCCAAGTGCAGGCGAGACGACCATCATTGGTCTGCCCGCCATCCAGATTCCCATCACCACCACAGGTGACCGTCCCCTCACGCAGGAGGACATCGAAACCATCGCGCGGCTCGCACCGGGCACCGCACTGCTCATCTCGACCAGAGGCGCCGTTTCCGGGTCCCGCTACCTGCTCGATGAGGACGAGGTGACGGTCGGGCGCGACTCCCGCGCCGACATCCTGCTGGACGATTCGACGGTATCCCGTTCCCATGCCGTGTTCCGCCGCGTCGGCGACACATTCGCGGTATACGATTCCGGCAGCCTCAACGGCACCTATGTGAACCGCCAGCGGGTGGACCATCAGCAGCTGCGCAACGGCGACGAGATCATGATCGGTAAGTTCCGTCTGGTTTTCTTCACCAAATCCGCCGTTATCGCGTGATGATGCGAAGCCGTGCGCGTTAGACTGGGACGGTACGACATTCATGTGATCGTGCATGTGCCGGTCCGGCGCATGCACAGGACAGGGGAGTGCGATGGCTGAGCAGACAGGGAGCCAGACGGCCGGGCTGCATCTGGTCGTGCCGCTGGAGCAGAGGCTCGATCTCGGTGCGCCCGACGCCGTGCAGGGGGAGCTGTTCGTCGACGAAGGCGCCCGCCGCCCGACACGGGGCTACCGTGGTACGGTGGCTTCCAAGGTCGCCGGCATCACGTACCGTCAGCTGGACTATTGGGCGCGCAAGCAGATCGTCGAACCATCGATCACCCCATCTCACGGATCGGGGTCGAGGCGACTGTACTCCTTCAAGGACGTGGTGATTCTCGCGGTGTCCAAGAAGCTGCTGGATGCGGGCGTGAACCTGCAGAACGTCACTACGGCCATCGGGTTCCTGATGCAGCGCGATGTCGACCAGCTTGAGCATGTCACCATCATGTGCGATGGGGAAGAGGTGCATGAATGCACCACCAGCGACCAGATGATCGCACTGCTGCAGAGCGGCAAGGCCGTGTTTGGCGTGTCCGTCGGCTCGCTGTGGCATCAGATTCATGACGCGCTGGAGACCGAGGACTACGTCGATCTGCAGTCGTCCTCGGCGAACGTCGGCTCCGCAGGGTCGGGACGTGTCGCCGGTCGGCCAATCGACGAGCTTACTGCCATGCGCATGCGCAGGAAGATTGCCGCCCAGCGTGCCGCACGCGAGGCGGCATAACCGGAGGCTGGCGTATGGATGATCTGCTTCCGCTGTTGTTGTGGGTGTTCGCCGTCGTGTGGATGCTCTCGGTGTGCGGCATCTGCATTGTGAGAAGCCGGTTCGGCACGGGGGAGAGGCACCCCGAGGTGAACCCCGTCAGCTGGAACGTGGTGCTGGCCCAGATGGTGTCCGTGCTGTTCGCGGGCATCCCCTTCATGGTGTATCTCATGGCGAGCGAGGAACTGTCCCCCGCATTCCACGATTTCTACACCGACCACTTGGTGATCGGCGCGGCGATAGTCATCGCGCTGGTTTTTGTGGAGCTGTTGCTGATGGGTATCCAGGCGCATCGTGCGCATTTCACCGAAGTCGACCGCGTGGTCCGCGGCGCCACGTATACCGAGGCGTGACGCATGCGTCTGTGAGACGAGAATATATCGTTGACGTAATCGACGCTTCCCACAGGGGGAAGAGCATCCGACGTCAGTTTCGTCGCGTCCAATTCGATGTTCCATGATCCCGAGCTGTCGGTTTGGAACGTGATGGGTAGTTCCCCCAACAAAGTGTCTCCCTGCACCTCGTTGTCGTCGTTGCCGAACTTGACCTCTACGACCGGCATGTTGACCGTCTGCTTGCTGGTGATGATGATGCATGAGAAGTCATCGAACGCGTTCATGGGCGCGCACCTGCTCATGGACCGCGCGCACGAGTACGACAGGCTCGACGAGGCCTTCCTCGCCGACCTCCGGCTCATCCTCATCGCCACCTACCTGGAAAAACACAGCCAAAATCTGCACGAGGATATCTTTATCCGGCGAAAGTCCTATTTCAAGACGTGATTATGGGACTTTCGCCGGATAAAAGTGCAAAAGCGGAACGTCAACTGCCCCGAAGATCATAAATCTGACATAACGTACATTATCGGCTAACTATTCGGGAATCTTAGAAACGGCTTAATTTCAACGGTCTTCATTTCGCACAGGTAACTGTGGATGCCTCTGGGTGGCCCGTTGTGGCTACGCATTTGGCTACGCATTTCACACGACGGGAGACCAACGATGGCAATGGGTGGCGGCGGTTCGACATACAAAAGCGCCGATGGAATCTGGCACGCCGCGATAGACATAGAGCCCGACAGGGCCACCGGGCGCAGGCGGCGGCTCACGGCCCAAGGCAAGACCAAGGCGGTGGCGAACACGAGGCTCAGGATGAAGCTGGACGCATACGTGCGCAAGGGAGGAACCCGGCCAAGATGGTCCGCCCGGTGAGCGCTTCGAGCAGTTCGCTGAAAGTCAACCCACCTTCACTACCGGATGACGGATGACGGTTTTGAGGTTTTCCGGTTTTGCTCGGCGCGGATCGGATATGTAGATTTCGTGATGTCGGCGGGCGTCGGAGAGGTCGAGCTCGTAGCCTTGCGAGCGCGCGTAGTCATCCAGAATCGCCACGGTTGCGGGCTCGTCGTCGTACGGGCCCTTGTGCATGACCTGCGCTACCACGCCTTCATCGAAATCGAAGAGATATGCGCGATTGACGTCGGATTCCGGGTGTTTGGCGGCAAACGATGCCTTGGCCCACGCAAAGACCTTATCGGTCACGAATTCCGGCAGACGAATCATCGAAGTCCAATGGAAGTCGGCTTTGTGCGCGTAATCGACGCCGGGCACACCCTCCCCCATGCTCCATAAGCCCTCCAGCGGAGGCACGGTGTAGTCGAAGTACCCGTCGATATGCTCGGCCGGGTTCTTTGACTTCTTGCTCATTTTGACGGTGAACGAAATGCCGTAAAGCAGTTGCATCGCCTTGGCATAATCGCCGCCTTCTTCGTTCGGGTCGCCCACACCGTCCACCGCGACGAACCGCATCGCCGGTACCATGACGATGGCCGGCATGGTCTTCGGCTGATACAGGTCCTTATACTCCTTCTTATAATCGAACGCCATCGCTCATTCCCCTTCCGCCACCGCATCGATCTCGTCCTGATGCCGCCACCGCTTGAGGTTTGGCAGCAGCGCCGACATGCAATCCTCGGCCTGTTCGACGCTGATATGGCAGGATTCCGCCATCATCGGCGCACACGCGGCGACCAATTCATCGCTATTGGCATAGTCCTGAAGAAAAACGCCGTCGTCATAGCAGTAGTTGCAATAATCTCCGCTTCGCGTTCCATCCGGTTCGGTGCCATGGTCTTCCGGGCGATAGAACGGCATGGCGCAACTTTGGCAAAAACCGTTGTCCGGCATCTCCATAAGCCTCGCCATCGGCACCTCAAAACGGGTGCTGATAAGCCGAATCATGTCGATGCTCGGATCTGCCGTTCCCTTCTCCCAGCGGGAAAGCGCCTGTTGGGTGACGAACAGCTCGTGCGCGAACTGCGACTGCGTAAGACCTCGCTCCTCGCGCACGACTTTGATAACCTGACCGATTGACATGACTACCTCCCGACATCGGAAAACGATTCGAGCGCCTCGCTGTGCGCTTGCTGATTCCATTCTAAGGGCATGGCCCGTTCGCCAAGCGCGGGTACAACAAACCGTTGTTCGCGCTTGCATCCCGGAGGAAGAAACGGCTCGGTCGAACCTATTTCCTCTCCGCCCCCTTCAATTCTCCCGGTTCCTCTGACTTCAGCGTCTCCGCGCAGGACATCACCGGGTAGATCGAGGGCCCCGGCCACTGCACCATCGCCAAGGCGACGAAGCGCTCCGTTCTGTATGCGCCCGCTTCGATTGCGGCCCGCCAGACGCCACGCGCGTGCCGGCGTATCCAAGCCCTGTGCCTCGCCCTCGTCGTGGAGGACACCTTGGTCAGTGAGGACATGAAATGCTCCGTCGGGATATGGAACTCCACCGCGTAACCAGTCATGCCCTTGGCTGTCCGGCCGCTTTCCGCGCCATGCCTTAGACGGATAGGAAAACAACGTCGAAAGGTTGGCAAGCATATGTCGAAGGAGCTGGAGACCATCGCGCTGTGGCGCGACGGGGGCGGCGGACTGTGGATGGGGTGGGACAGGCCGGAACGCCCGTGGAACTGGCTGACGGGGACGGACGCCTCGCTGGACGACCTGCTGTCGGGCGGGAGCCGGAAGGTCGAGGAGCCGTTCGGGAGAATCGACCCCGACGACGTGCGCCCGACGCCCGACCTGCCCGACCGCGACCCGCGCAACGTCCTGACGGACACTTGGCGCGTGGTGCCGGACGACCGCCTCGTGACGTTCGAGCCCGGCGGTCTGCCGAAGTCATGGCGAATCTCCGCCGTGAGGCGCAACGCCGCCGACCTGAGTCTGGTCGTCAACGACCCTGTGACCGGCGAACCCGTCGAACCCGATCTCATGGCCCTTCTGAGGGATGGCTGCTTCGACTTCGACAGGAGCCGCGAGACGCCGGAATGGCAGGACTTCTGGAGGTCGGAGCGCGGCACGGTGGCCTACCGCGACGTATCGGGGCTCGTCCGCAGATGGACGCCAGGCATGATGAAACCGCCCCACGGCAAAGGGCAATGCACACCCCGAGGCCGTGGGCCGCTTCATCCCCATAGCCAATTGTCATATACGGGTTTGGCTACCTTTGGCAGGCTTCGGTCCAAACCACTGATTAATATGGCTTCAAACCGTTGAAATAAGGCCATTCCTGAAGCCCGGTCGAATCACTGTCGCACAGCGTAATTATCGGATAATAGTACGGTATGTCAGATGGTCACTTTGCGAAATAATCATTCACCGCGGCGGCAAGCTCATCGACGGTATCGATGATGCGGTATGCGCCATGTTCCTCAAGCTCACCGGCTTCGGCGTACCCCCAACGGCAACCCAGGCAATCGAGCCCGCATGCGATGGCGCCGTCGACGTCGGTCCAACGGTCGCCGACCATCAGGGCGCGGTCACCGGCATCCGCATCGAATCCGATGCTGTCGAAGCAGTATCGGATGACCTGATCCTTGTCGATGCGCGAATTGTCTGTGCTGGCGCCGTAGATGCCGTCGACCATGGTATCGAGATGGAAATGCTCGCACACTGGCTCGGCCTGATATTGCGGCTTGCACGTGGCGATTGCCAGGTGCAAGCCGTCGGCGCGCAATGCCGCCAGCTGCTCGGGAATACCGGCGTACACGCTGTTGTACAGTCGTCCGGGAATTTTGTGGCCGGGATTGTTCGGGTCGTCGAACACCGCCTTGTCCGCATAGTATTCGCGGTATATCTCCACGCCGCGGTCCAGCAGCTCGTCCGGCATATGGTTGCGTCTGAACGACTCGATGATGGCCGGTCCGATGAACCGGTGCATCTCCTGATCGTCGGGAACCGGCAGGCTGAGCTCCTCGAACGCCTTGGTGGCGCAGGCGATGATGCCCGGGTCCGATTGCGTCAACGTACCGTCAAGGTCGAGCAGCACCACGTTCCTGCGCTGCCGGGTCGTGACCTGATGCTGAGACATGCCTCTCCCCTTACTCGTAGTCGGGAATCCAGCCGCTGTGGTGCATTTCAAGACGCTTGTCCAGCAGCTTCTTCAGTTCGTCCTCGCTGCGACGCTCCAGCAGCATGTCCCAGTGGGTCCTGGTGGGCTTGGCGATCTCGTTGGCCTCCTCGTCGCCGTCGCCCTCGCGGTGCGCGATGGTGCCGCAGCGGCATTCCCACTCGTCGGGGATTTCGGCGCCCTCGGCGAACGGCAGGATGGTCCGGTGTCCCTTGGGACAGATGTACGCCACCTCGCTGCGTGCGGCGAAGTCCACGTTGTCGTCGGATTCCAGTGATTTCGCGCCGATGCTCATACCGCGTAGGCTGCGTTCCGCCATGACGTTCCTCCTTGTGGTCTTTCTTGTCGATCTTTCCCGGAAACTATTATCACGCTACAAAACAGTTCGGACGAGTCGTATATTCCCCGTTCCGGTCCTGCCTTGCCGCCTGCGACGATTCCGTCAGCCCTCGCCGATGCCCGAATAGGCGACGATGCCGCGGTTGACCAGTTCCATGGCCTCGTGCGCGACCTGGGCGAGGTGCGCGCTCCCCTGCGGCAGATACGGCTCTGCCGCCGAGATCTGCTGGAGGATGTCGGACAGACGCTTCGCGTTGCGTACGAAATCGCCGCCGGTCATGTCCCGGTCATGCAGCACATATGCCAGACTGTTGCCGCTAGCCCAGTCGTACATGATGTCGACGATGCCGAAGTCGAGTTGCTGCAGGTCGTCAAGCCCTTCATCCTCGCACAGCATCGTGAGCTGCGCATGCAGACGGTCCAAAGATTGCGAAGTCTGGGCGACCGGGCCTTGGATGCCGCCGGGCCAGCGCCTCGGTTCTCCCCCGGTGCCTCCCCTGGCTTCGAACACCAGGGCGGAGAGCACCGCGGCGAGCTGTCGCGCCGTCAGATGGTCGAACATGCCGCGTTCCAGCGCTTCGGCAAGCACGATGTCCTGCTCGCTGTAGATGTGGCGCAGCAGTTGCCCCTGCTCGCTCAATCGCATGTCCGTCCCGTCGCGCTTCACGTATCCCAGCTGTTCCAGGATGGAGCAGATACGGTCGAACTGCCGGGCCACGGACCCGGTGCGCGACTCGTACCTGTGCTGCACCCGCTCGTATTCGCGCATCTCGCGAATCCAGCGATGGCCCCATTTCATATGCTGCTGCATGTCGGGGCACTGCCGGCACGGATGTTCGCGGTCGCGCTTCTTCAGGGTCTCGATGGACTGGTCCAGCTCGCGGAACGTGTTCTTGCGCTGCTCGTCGGTCGGGAAGGCGGTCTGCTTGAGCTTGCGCCGGCCGTTCTTCTCCAGGTCGGACAGCTCCATGCGGATGCGCATCAGAGACGCGAAATCCCCGTACTCGCAGTGGAATGCCTGCTCATAGCCGTTCAACGCCTGTTTCAGCGTGGTCAGTTGCGATTCGAGCTGCCAGGCCGACTCGTTGGCCTCCCACTGGGCGAAGGAATGGTCCAGCGTGGCGCGAGTCGTCTCGTAGTCGCTGGTGTTGAGCAGATTGACGGCCATGTTGAACGTGGCATGGAAGCTCGAATGCAGCGGGTAGACGCGCTTGCTGGACAATGCGGCGGCGGTCGCAGGTACGAAATCGCGATGGTCGACGACGATCGCGTGTCCGATCGTATCGATGCCGCGACGGCCGGCGCGGCCGGTCAGCTGGGTGAACTCCCCCGGTGTCAGCGGCACATGCCCGCTGCCGTTGAACTTCTCCAGCTTTTCGACGATGACGCAGCGCGCAGGCATGTTGATGCCCAGCGCGAGCGTCTCCGTCGCGAAGACCATCTTCACCAGTCCCTCTTCAAACAGGCGTTCGACTATCTGCCGGAACAGCGCGACCATGCCGGCGTGATGGGACGCGAAGCCCTCCTCCAGCGCGAACCTGAACCGGGAGAACTGCAACGCCTTGAGATCCTCCTGGCTCAACTGCCCGGCGACCATCTCGTCGACGATGGCGCGGATGCGCCGCATCTCGTCCTCGGTGGTGAGTTCCAGCCCCGCATTGATGCACTGCTCGACGGCCTGATCGCAGCCGTTGCGCGAGAATATGAAATAGATGCCGGGAAGCATGTCGAGATAGTTGAGCTCGTCGACCACCGCCCAGCGCTTGGGCGTGTGGCGCTGCGCCGGCACGTGGCCCCGCGAATGGCCGCGGCCACGGGAGCGTGAGTTCTCGGCGCCGCGGCGGCGCGCCGCCTGACGGTCAAGCTGATCGAGCCGGTCGATCAGGCGCGCGTTGAGCTTGGTGGTCTGCTCGCCCTGGGCGTCACGCCGGTACAGGTCGAGCAGCTCCGGCTCGGTGTGGTCGTCGGCCTGCACGAGCACCTGCTGCTCCAGCGGGACGGGACGGCGCTCGGAGACCACCAGCTTAGTGTCGCCGCGGACGGAGGATATCCAGGACGAGAAATCCTCGACATTGGAGACCGTGGCGGACAATCCGATGACGCTGACCTGCCGGGGAAGATGGATGATGACCTCCTCCCAGACCGGGCCGCGGAACCGGTCGGCGAGGTAATGAACCTCGTCGAGTATGACGAACCGCAGCGCGTTGAGCGTGGTCGAATGCTCGTAGAGCATGTTGCGCAGTACCTCGGTCGTCATGACGACGATGTCGGCTTCGGAGTTGATCGAGATGTCGCCCGTCAGCAGCCCGACGTGGTCGGCACCGTAAACGGCGGTCAGGTCATGGTACTTCTGGTTGCTCAACGCCTTGATCGGCGTGGTGTAGAACGCCTTGACATTACGCTCGCGGGCCAGATACATCGCGAAGTCGGCCACCACGGTCTTGCCTGCGCCCGTCGGAGCCGCGACGAGCACGTTCTCCCCCCGCTCCAACGCGTCTATCGCGTCCTGCTGGAAATCGTCCAGGTCGAACGGCAGCGTGGCTGCGAAACGCGCGGCGACGCTCGCGTTATGCGCCTGACGCTTCTGGAATGCGGCATACCGCTGGGAAGGCGATGGGCCGGGTCGATCCGCCGCCGAATGTTTGCGCTGATGTTTGACCATGCGTGAAACCCCGTTCGTCACAGACGGCCATCGCCGTCGGATTCTCATATTCGCCTGCGTGCATGAGACGATGCCGCGGGCCGCGCCACAGCTTGCAGCCGCAGTTCGTCAACGGTTGAAGCGTGACCACCGCGCCCACGCACGCGCGTGACGTTCGCGCTTCGCGTTCCGGTGCCTGATGACGTCGACCTGCGCATCGTCATACCGGCTGATGGCGCTGTTCAACGGTTGGGTGAATGTCGGAGGGGCGAGCGGCTCGCGCGCGTCCGCACCCTGCGGAACGTCCGCGAGCTCGGAGAGGGGCTTGCCGAGACGGCTGCCGATCTCCGCAATGCCGTTCAACGCCCTGAAGCCGTGAAGGGCGGCGTACGCGATGCCCGCCACGATCATCGCCAGCATGAACAGCGAGAGAATGAGCCAGATCCACCAGGGCATGAGATCACTCCTCTTCCGGGGTGTCTTCTTCACGTGTGCCGAGGCTGAGCTCGCGCTGCGCACGGGCGACGATCATCGTGCGCAGGGTCTCGGGTGCGACCGCGGTGATGTGACGCGCATGGGCGATGCAGAAGGCGACGAACCAGGAATCGGACGACACGATGATATGCACTTTCTCGCCCGGGCTGCACGGCTCGACGGTGGCTCCCGGCATCGACTTGATGAACGGAAGATCCGGCTGATCCGTGATGAACACGGCCGGAGTGCCGTTGTCGAAGCTCCACTTGCGCAACTCGCTCACCGGCATGTCGGGAATGTCCACGTGCTTGACCGGAGCGATGACCTCGGCGTGCTCGATGCGGGCGAGCCGGAGCACCTGCCATGTGCGGGGCTTGCCGTTCGCCTTGTTGATGAGCTGGTCGCGTGAGACGAACTTGCGCCGGTCCTCCGGAGTGGAGTCCAGCACGTCGGTCCAGACGGCGGCATAGTAGACGCCCTCATCCACGAAGATCTTGGAGGGGGCGACGACCTTGCGGCGGGTCCGTCCCGCGCCGTCCGTGTATTCCATGTCGAGCAGCGATTCGGTGGAGATCGCGCGCTTGACGACGGAGAAGCAGTGGGGCTCCAGCTCGTAGCCGGTCAGGCTCAGCCAAGGGGTCTCCCCCGGCTTGACCAGCTGGCGCAGACGCTGATACAGCGAGGCCGCCTGCGTGCGCTGCGCCTCCGGCAGCAGCGGCGAATGCGCGAGGTAGCTCACCGAAGCGGTGAGCATGCTCAGGTATTGCGGGGAGATGCCGGCGAGGCGTTCCAGTCCGAGCGAATTCGTCGCGGACACGATGCCTTCGGCGTCAAGCAGCGACCAATCGATGTCGAAGAACTGGCTTCCGGCCATCTCGCCGTCGTCGGAGACCGTGGTCAGCGTGTTGATGTCTTTGTGGATCACGTTGACGTATTTCTTGAGCTCGTCATCCGACTTGGGCCTGCCGATGAAGCGCTCCGCGAGTTCCGCGAGGGAGAATTCCTCACCGAGGTGGGCGGACAGGAAGAGCATCAGGCGCAGTCTGCGGTCGACCTCGCTGCCGGTCTGGAACGAGGTCCCGGACTTCTTCTGGTGGTTTTTCTTGGGGTCGGCGTCCTCCGGCTCGGGGGTCGTGCTGGTGATGGTGGGCGTGGCGACCGTGGCGCTGCCGGTATCGTCCGACGATCTGTCGGCCAGCATCATGTTTGACGCCGCCTGGAGACGACGGTTGAAGGCGTCGACGGCCTCCTGCGGGCTGACGATCACTGCGCCGGGATGTTCGAGCACGAACATGGCGAGGTCGTCGGAATCGGTGTAGGCGACGTTGATGTTCTCTCCGTCCACGTCGACCGTCGCCGCGAAACGGCGGGAGTCGACGACGCGCACGAGAGCCGGCGGAATCGTCTGCGTGCCGAGTCCCGGGGCGATGGAATCCAATCCGAGGCCGGGGATGGGCGTCTGCGGCACCCTTGGCGTGGTGCGGGACACATGCTGCGGCGTCACGGTCTGCGATTGCGTGGACGATACGGAAATCGAACGTGCGAGATAGTTGGCCGCGGCGAGAACCGGCAGATCCTCCTGCTCGAAGCGCAGACGGATGCGCGGCTCGTCCCCGAGCTGCAGTCGGTACGACGCGAAGTCCTGTCCCTCGGACTTCGAGGAGTATTCAGGCTGGCGTGACTCGATGGCGATTCCCATTGCCGCGAGCTTGGCGCGGTCGCGCTGGAACTGCTTGGCGAACGCGGCCTTCGCGGCCTGATCGGCAAGCTCCCCGTAGGAGTCGGCATATGCCTTGACGCGCTGGGCGATTTGCCGCGAGGTCAGCCACTGCGGAAACGCAGACGACAGCACGGCCAACACATCCAACTCATGTTTGCCCCATTTGTCGGAAAAGCGGCGTCTCCCGTTCGATCCCTCTGCCATTAGTCCTCACGTATCGTTAGCATTCCAATTAAATATGCATGGGTATCACGCACACCACATCCCATGATAGAGGGTTTTGTTGTGTGCGGCTTGCATTTTGTCAAAAATAGGTATTTTTTTCTTCGTACGGCGGACACATCACACCCAATCACCGGGCTCGATGCCCATCGGTCCGACGTATTCGCCGTTGGGTACGTAACTGGGCTCGTTTCTATCCTCCAGACGCGCGTCGGCGAACATGATGACGTCACGTCCGAATGTCCAGTCTCCCTTGATGCTGACCGAGTTCGCGGCGGCGAGCGACGGCACGTTGTAGGGGAACCGTTCGTTGAAGTCCTCGATGTTCTTGTAGTACCGCGGATCGAGGTCGACGTTCGGGAAAATGTAGTTGCCGTCCTCCATCTCATACGAGTCCGTAAGGTGGAACCGATCGGAACGCATAATGAACAGGTCGTTGGTCGTCTTCACTGGCAGGAACCGCATGCGGTCCACCTGCACACAGATCGCGCCTTCGAACAGGCCGATCGCCGCGCCCATCGCGGTCTCCAGCTGGACCACCGCCGGGGACTGGGGGTCGGTCGGGTCGACGGTCTTGTTGTTGATGATGACGGGAAGCGACAGCACGCCGTCATGCTCGGCGAGCATGTCGCGCAGCACGTCGATGCGCACCCAGATGTTGTTCGTGTTGAAATACGGGTGCTTGGCGATGTCCTGGGCCGCGTCCTTGTCGTCGGGATGCACCTGCGACATCTCCCGCAGGATCAGTCGACCGGTGGCCGTGTCGCGCACGATATGGCCACCCTTGCGGTCCGCGTACGTGCGATTGGCGACCTCGACCATGAACGGGGCGCCCGTGTCCTCGAAATACTGGGCGAGCGTGCGAGACGGGCGCGCACCCAGATTGTCGGAGTTCGAGATGAACAGGTATTCGAAGCCATGCTCCAGCAGAGTGTCCAGCAGGCCGGACTCCCACAGCGTCGAGAACAGGTCGCCGTGGCCGGGCGGGCACCACTCCAGATCGGGGTTGGTCGGCCAAGACGCCGGCGCCCCGGTGGCCGCGTCGATCTTCGGTTCCTGATGCTGGATGATCTCCAGCGGGATGTCGGTCTGCTTGAACTTGCGCTGGTGTCGCAGTGCCTTCATCGTGTCATCCGAAGTGCGGAACGAGTTCATGAACGTGACCGGCAGAGGCACGTTCAGCCTCGTGCGCGCGGTGAGCACCTGACCGAGGATGATGTCGAGGAAGCGCATCTGCCGAGCCTTGTGGCGGCGCACCGGCAGCAGCGACTTCGCGCATTGCAGGCCCATCGAGGTTCCCAGGCCGCCGTTGAGCTTGAGGAATGCGGTCTTGGCGAACGCGTGCACTGCCTTGTCATGATCGATGGTCTTGTACACGTCATGGAAGCTCCGCACGCCGTGCAGCGGCTCGACGGCGTCCTCGCGGATCCACGCGCTCTCCTTCTCGCTGGCCCACACATGGTATGCGTGCCTGAACTGCGAGATGGCGATCTCGCTCATGCCCTGCTCGCGCATCTTCTGCGCCGACTGCTCGAACACGTCGTCCACTGTCATCTTCTCCGTCCGTTTCAGATCTTCGGCAAACATTCCTATAGTCTACTCGCGTGGTGCTTCGTTCGCCAATCATCCCGCAGACGTATGCATTACGGGGGTATCCGGGGTGGGGCGGCTGGCTGCCGCACTGCAATGGCATGCGCAGATGGAACTTGGATAAGACTTGGATGGGCCATGCCGTCTATGTAGCTGGTGTCTCCCTATTGCGAGGTGATAGTCGGGAATTACCCGAGTCGCGACACGCTTGTTTTGCGTTATTGACGTCATATGGTAAATTCTCTTCTCGGTGCTTTTCGCACTGTTCGGGCCGTAGCGCAGTTTGGTAGCGCACTTGACTGGGGGTCAAGGGGTCGCGGGTTCAAATC
>ERZ827498.1874-NODE-1874-length-21896-cov-3.478183_pt1 | contig 21896 bp, 13 predicted proteins | sample MGYA00519865_ERZ827498 | MGnify/ENA primary metagenome ERZ827498 (study PRJEB31778, sample SAMEA3449328) | human gut metagenome | biome: human gut; feature: human-associated habitat; material: faeces | place: United Kingdom | collected 2010/2012 ...
TGGCAATCAGCGCTCCCGGCAGCCCAGCCACCTCCATAAGGATTCTCCTGAATCCCAAGCCACTCCACATAAGGCGCACTCTCACGGGAAACATACTGGAACCGATTATCCACACAAGCCTGGTTCAGCTCCTCCGAAGAAGCATAAGCCTTCAGATGCTGCACCTGCGCCCGGATCCCGGTCCTTACATCCGGAAAAGAATTTCCGGCAACGCCTCCACCTGTAGTTCCAAGCCCGGAAAAATTAAACTGCCCCGCGCTGGCATCCCCGCCAAACTGGAGCCATCCGGTCTCAAGCATGGCCTGCTCAAAAACAACCTCTCCACGGACGCCCTCCGCATCCGCTTCCTCTATCACAATCGTGCAAAACGTATCAATATCCGGTGCACCACCCTCTGTCAGGACATCCGAAGGATACTCCACATTCTGCGCCTCATACTGCGCCACCATATCCTCCACATCCACTGTGGTACACCCCATGATCGTATAATATCCATAAGTATTATCTGTGGAATCATCCACAAAACCCTCTGTATCACTCTCTCCAGATGACTGAGGCTTCGAAATCTGCCCCTCCATAGAATGATCCGCTTCCTCTGCCAAAACACCTGCAGGCGTTCCGAACACCAGAACGCCTGCAAGCACCATCATCCGTAAACAAAAACTATTTCGGAATCTGTACATATATAAATGATCAATCCTTTATTACTGTTATTACTGCGCTTTTCTCATTGCAGCTTCAACCACATGACCTACAAGAACAGAAGTTGTAACACTTCCTACTCCGCCAGGAACCGGTGTGATCGCATCAACGATTGGCTCAACTGCCGCATAATCAACATCACCACAAAGCTTGCCCTCTGCATTGACATTGATACCAACATCGATAATAGTCTGTCCCTCTCTGACATAGTCAGCACCAACAACACCAGCACGGCCAGCTGCAACGATAACGATATCAGCCTCTTTTGCAACGGATGGCATATCAACGGTTCTTGTGTGGCAGATAGTAACTGTTGCATTTTTCTTAACAAGCATCATGGCAGCCGGTTTACCAACTACAAGACTTCTTCCGATAACAACCGCTTTTTTGCCTGTGCAGTCGATTCCATAGTGATCAAGGATCTCCATGCATGCCTGCGGTGTACATGGCGGGAATCCGATCTTCTTGCCTGTAAATACACCAGACATGGAAAGATCTGTCATACAGTCAACATCCTTCTCTGCTGCAAGTGCATTCTCGATCACTGCCTGATCCAGATGTTTTGGAAGCGGACGGAACAGAAGAACTCCGTGGATCTTGTCATCTTTATTTACTTTATCGATGGTTGCAAGAAGCTCATCCTGGGAAACATCCTCCGGAAGAAGGATCTTCTCACATGCAACACCAAGAGTCTCACAGCGCTTTGTAGCACCTCTCTCATAGGAAATATCGCTTGGATTCTCACCAACACGGATAATGCAAAGTGTAGGATCTACACCTTTTGCCTGAAGCTCTGCAACGTTAGCTTTGATCTTCTCGTTAAGAGCTGCTGTTACTTCTTTACCTAATAACTGCTTTGCCATTTGTCTGGTTCCTCCTATTTCAGTCTTCCGAGAACACTGTCAAATGTCTCGTCTGCGATCTTTGTATATTTCTCAAGCATAGCGTCTGCTTTTTTGTTTAATTCCTCTGCATACGCACGGTCAGCCATAGATTTTGTGTTAATGTACACATTCAGGCTTGCTCCCTTAAGAGCTGCTTTGCAGAATGCAGCACCTACACCAGCATCACTGATTGCAAGCTTAGAACCTTTTGCTCCGAACTCAACGATAAGTTCAATAGCCTCGCAGCATTTCTCCATGATCTCCATAGGAACAGAGCATGCTTCCTTGAGGGCAGCTTCCATTACTCGAGCCTTCTCAGCCTTCTCTTCTTCTGTCTCTCTCGGCATTCCGTAAGCCTTGGAAAGAGGCTCAAAAACTTCCGCATCTCTCTCGATCAGATGAAGGAAATCTTTCTGAAGCTGATCACATTTCTTTTTCAGCTCCCACATTTCATCTTCTACATCTGCATATTTTTTCTTACCGACAGTAAGGCTTCCAACCATGTTTCCAAGAGCTGTACCAACCGCACCTACAAGAGCAGAAGCGCCGCCGCCGCCTGGAACCGGTGCCTTGGAGCTTAATACCTCGACAAATTCAGTACAAGTACTTGTAGAAAATCCCATAGGACTCTCCTCCTTATATTCTTATTTTAGCACTCTTTAGAGCCCATTGGGGGCTTTATAAAAAGCCCCCTCCGGTTGTTTTTGATCTTATGTTCCGATTAGAAGAGACCTGTGATCTTACCTGTCTCATCTACATCGATCTTGGTTGCTGCCGGAACTTTCGGGAGACCTGGCATAGTCATGATCTCACCTGTCAGGGCAACGATAAATCCTGCACCTGCGGAAATCTTCAGGTTACGTACTGTTACCTCAAAGTCTGTCGGTGCGCCAAGTTTTGTCTGATCATCTGTCAGACTGTACTGTGTCTTAGCTACACAGATCGGGCAGTTGCCAAATCCAAGAGCTTCCAGCTGTTTTGCCTGTTTCTGAGCATTTGCTGTAAGAACAACTTTCTTACCACCGTAAACTTTCTGTACGATGTTATTCAGTTTATCCTCGATAGATCCCTCAAGCTCATAAGCATATGTGAAGTCATTCGGCTCCTCAACAAGACGGATCACTTCCTCAGCAAGCTTCATGCCGCCTTCGCCGCCTTTTGCCCATACCTCGGAAAGTGCAACGTTAACGCCAAGCTCTTTACATTTTGCCTCAACCAGGTCAAGCTCTGCCTTGGTATCGGTCGGGAATGCATTGATAGCAACTACACATGGAAGTTTGTATACATTCTTGATATTGCTTACATGTTTCAGAAGGTTTGGAAGACCTTTCTCAAGAGCCTCAAGGTTCTCGTTGTTCAGATCTGCCTTCGGAACACCACCGTTGTATTTCAGCGCACGAACAGTAGCTACGATAACAACTGCGCTTGGATGAAGGCCTGCCATACGACACTTGATGTCAAGGAATTTCTCTGCACCAAGGTCAGCACCGAATCCAGCCTCTGTGATGGCATAATCAGCAAGCTTCATAGCCATCTTTGTAGCTGTTACAGAGTTACATCCATGAGCGATGTTTGCGAATGGTCCGCCATGTACGATTGCAGGAACGTGTTCCAGAGTCTGTACAAGGTTTGGTTTCAGAGCATCTTTTAACAGGGCTGTCATAGCGCCTTCTGCGTGAAGGTCACCTGCTGTTACAGGTTTCTGCTCGGAAACTTTTCCGTATGTATATCCGATGATGATCTTGGATAATCTTTCTTTCAGGTCTTTGATGTCGCTTGCAAGACAGAGAACTGCCATGATTTCAGATGCAACTGTGATGTCGTATCCGTCTTCACGAGGCATACCGTTTGTCTTTCCGCCAAGACCATCTACTACGTTACGAAGCTGACGGTCGTTCATATCTACACATCTTCTCCATGTGATCTTACGTGGGTCGATGTTTAATGCATTGCCCTGGAAGATATGGTTATCGATCATAGCTGCCAGTAAGTTGTTAGCTGCGCCAATGGCATGGAAGTCACCTGTGAAGTGAAGGTTAATATCTTCCATAGGAACAACCTGTGCATATCCGCCGCCTGCTGCACCACCTTTTACACCGAATACCGGTCCTAAGGATGGCTCACGAAGAGCTACCATAACACTCTTGCCAAGTCTCTGCATACCATCTGCAAGACCTACAGTAGTAGTAGTTTTACCTTCTCCTGCTGGAGTTGGGTTGATAGCTGTAACGAGGATTAATTTTCCGTCCTTCTTATCACTTTCTTTCAGAAGATTGTAGTCGATTTTTGCTTTGTATTTTCCGTACTGCTCCAGATATTTGTCGTCAATACCTGCTTTCTCTGCGATCTGAGTAATTGGAAGCATCTCGCATTCCTGTGCAATTTCAATGTCTGATTTGAATCCCATAATTGTTTTTCTCCTTTCGTTTCCGCATAACATGAAAAACTTCTGTTGCTGTTCACTCCGCGATCAGCAACAATTATTAATTGAAAGAAGTATTGGCCGGTCTGCCTGGTATTCCTGATTTCTGCCCTGAAAGTTATAAAAAAAGGCCAGTATCTGAATATTTCAAATACTGCCCAGACGGTCGGCTCCCACAAACCTCCGACTCCACGTGGTTTGCACTCCACTCTTTCCGTCAGTACTCGAAGGTTCTTTCAATTGATGAATACAATATATCATTTTGAGAAAAAAATGTCAAGAAAATTTTTGTTGAAACGTCAAAAAATGTGAGTAAACTGGATAAAAGTTGTGCAAATTGATAAGAGAAGAGAATCGTAATCCCTGGTCATGAAAGAAAATACGTTTTCTCAAGGAAAGAAATTGTTAAAAAATAAACACAGTTTTCCCTGATAAATGAAGAAAATATAAAAAGCGGGTAAAGACTGTGCAAAATATGGAAAATGGAATTGACAACAGTTCAGAAGATATGTTATTCTCATCTTTAGTATGAAAAGACACTATCGTTTTCATGCAAATATTTGCTCACATTCAGAGACAGTTTCTGAATGTTAAGCCATACGGACAGGCGGGGCAGTTGCCGGGTGGGAGACACCACATTATTGATTGAGTTAGAAGCTCAAATTTTATAAGTTGATTACTTTATAATAATCAGTGCGTAAGCACACATCATCTTGTGAAACGGTCAATAAGAGCATAGCATATATTTGCCAGCGATTGAAGACGACAGCAGTCATGAATATTTCAGAATACGGGAACAGGCACAGGATACAGACGGATTTATACGGGAAATCCGGTCAGTATATAAAGAGACAGAGCCTGAGAAATTCTATAGATCATGAGAGAAGCAGATGGTGAATGAACTTATCTGCTTCTTTTTTTGTGCAGATATAGCAAATATATATATAGAAATAATTGAATCATTGTGCCGGTTTGAGGCAGTATACAATTGCTGAATGATAGAACTGTATTTGCCGGTACATGACGACAGGAAAAGAGGAACATGTCAAATGGATTATGAAAGACAACAGCATGCGCCCATATATGAAGCACTGGAACGTTTCCGAAAGAAGAGAGTCGTTCCCTTTGATGTGCCGGGACATAAAAGAGGAAGAGGAAATCCGGAGCTTGCACAGTTGCTGGGAGAGAAATGTGTGGGGTTGGATGTTAATTCTATGAAGCCGCTGGACAATCTCTGCCACCCGGTTTCGGTGATCAGAGAAGCGGAGGAGCTTGCAGCAGATGCTTTTGGCGCAGCGCATGCATTCCTTATGGTAGGAGGAACCACATCTGCAGTGCAGAGCATGATCCTGTCTGTCTGCAAGGCAGGGGATAAGATCATTCTGCCGCGAAATGTACATAAAAGTGCCATCAATGCCCTGGTACTGTGCGGTGCAATTCCGGTTTATGTAAACCCGGAGGTGAATGCGCAGCTGGGCATTTCCCTTGGCATGGAAGTCAGTCAGGTGGAGAAGGCTATGGATGAGAATCCGGATGCGGTGGCAGTTCTTGTAAATAACCCTACCTATTATGGAATCTGTTCGGATCTGCGGACTATCGTAAAGAAGGCTCATGCAAGAGGAATGAAGGTGCTGGCAGATGAGGCTCATGGAACCCATCTTTATTTCGGCAGAAACCTTCCTGTATCCGGAATGGCGGCAGGTGCTGACATGGCGGCAGTTTCCATGCACAAATCCGGCGGAAGTCTGACACAGAGTTCGCTGCTGCTTTTGAATAAGAGTATGAATGCAGAGAAAGTGCGCCAGATCATCAATCTGACTCAGACCACAAGCGCTTCTTATCTTCTGTTGTCCAGTCTGGATATCTCCAGAAGAAATCTGGCACTCAGGGGAGAGGAATCCTTTGAAAAGGTTGCAGGGATGGCGCAGTATGCCAGAGAGGAGATCAATGAGATCGGCGGTTATTATGCATATGGTATGGATCTGATCAATGGAACCAGTGTTTTTGATTTTGATGTTACAAAACTCTCCATTTATACACTGGGAAATGGGCTGGCAGGTATTGAAGTTTATGATCTTCTCAGAGATGAATATGATATTCAGATCGAGTTTGGAGATATCTGTAATATTCTGGCTTACATTTCCATTGGAGACAGGCTTCAGGATATTGAGAGACTGGTAGGGGCATTGGCTGATATTGAACGTCTGTATAAGAAGGACAGCACAGGTATGCTTTCCGGGGAATATATCGCACCTGCAGTGGTGGCGTCTCCACAGCAGGCATTTTATGCGGAGAAAGAATCTCTGCCCATGGAACAGGCGGCAGGCAGGATCAGCGGTGAATTTGTTATGTGTTATCCTCCGGGAATCCCGATTCTTGCTCCTGGAGAAATGGTGACACAGGAAATTGTAGAATACATTCTTTATGCAAGAGACAAAGGCTGTTCCATGCAGGGAATGGAGGATCCGAAGGTAGAATATCTTCAGGTTCTGAAAGGGGGTATCTGATCATGGAATTATGGTATTCCGAGTTCCATACAGGAAATGTAAAGCTTTCTGTCCGGATTAACCGACAGTTATTTTCAGGGGAAAGTGAATTTCAGAGAATCGATGTGTTTGAGTCTGAAGAATTTGGAAGATTTGTGGCTCTGGACGGTGAGATCGTATTTTCTGACAAGGATGAATTTATTTATGATGAAATGGTCACGCATGTGCCAATGACAGTACATCCCAATGTAAAAAATGTTCTGATCATCGGCGGCGGTGACGGTGGAGTTGCCAGAGAACTGATCCATTATCCACAGATTGAGAGCATTGATGTGGTGGAATCCGATAAAATGTTTGTGGATGTATGTGCGGAGATGTTTCCGGATATTGCCCAGGGACTGAAGGATGAGAGAGTCAACATTTATTATGAAGACGGCCTTCGGTTCCTGCGGAATAAAAAGGCCAGATATGACCTGATCATCAATGATTCCACAGATCCGCTGGGACATACAGAGGGACTTTTTACAAAGGAATTCTACGGAAGCTGTTATAAGGCTCTCAGAGATGACGGAATCATGGTTTATCAGCATGGAAGTCCTTTTTATGATGAGGATGAGGTGGAATGCAGAAAGATGCACAGAAAGGTTTTCCGGTCATTTCCGGTGAGCAGGGTTTATCAGGCACATATCCCTACCTGTCCCTCGGGATACTGGCTTTTTGGATTTGCATCAAAGAAATATCATCCACTGGAAGATTTCAGGCCGGAGAGGTTTGATAATCTTAATATAGAAACATGGTATTATACAACAAACCTTCACAGAGGAGCATTTATGCTTCCAAAATATGTAGAAGATTTACTGGAAGAGGAGGAAAACAGTTTATGAGCAGATTATTGGTAATCGGATGTGGTGGGGTAGCTTCAGTGGCAATTCGCAAATGCTGTCAGAACAGCGATGTTTTTACAGAGATTATGATCGCAAGCAGGACAAAGGAAAAATGCGATGCACTCAAAGAGAAGATTGAAAGTACAACGAAGACAAAAATTGAGACAGCAAAGGTAGATGCGGATAATGCAGCAGAGGTCGCAGAATTGATCAGAGCCTATAAGCCGGATGCTGTCCTGAATGTGGCACTTCCATATCAGGATCTTACCATCATGGATGCATGTCTGGAAGCCGGTGCGGATTATATTGATACTGCCAATTATGAAGCAGAGGATACAGAAGATCCCACATGGCGTGCAATCTACGAAAAGAGATGTAAAGAAAAAGGCTTTACTGCATATTTCGATTATTCCTGGCAGTGGGCTTATGATGAGAAATTTAAGGAAGCAGGACTGACTGCTCTTCTGGGAACCGGTTTTGATCCGGGTGTTACCAGTGTATTCAGTGCCTATGCCCTGAAGCATTATTTTGATGAAATCCATACCATTGATATTCTGGACTGTAACGGCGGTGATCATGGATATCCTTTTGCCACAAACTTTAACCCGGAGATCAATCTTCGAGAGGTTTCCGCAAATGGTTCCTACTGGGAAGACGGACATTGGGTAGAAACAGAGCCTATGGAATTTAAATCTGTCTACGATTTTCCTGAGGTAGGAAAGAAGGATATGTATCTTCTTCATCATGAAGAGATTGAATCACTGGCAAAAAATATTCCGGGAGTACAGAGGATCCGTTTCTTTATGACATTCGGACAGAGCTATCTGACACATATGAAATGTCTGGAAAATGTAGGAATGCTTTCCACCGCACCTGTGGAATTTAATGGACAGGAGATCGTGCCGATCCAGTTTTTGAAAGCTCTTCTGCCGGATCCTGCATCTCTGGGTCCGAGAACAGTGGGTAAAACAAATATCGGCTGTATTTTCACAGGTGTTAAGGACGGAAAAGAGAAAAGTATTTATATTTATAATGTATGTGATCATCAGGAATGCTATAAAGAGGTGGAATCCCAGGCAATCTCCTATACAACAGGTGTTCCGGCTATGATCGGTTCCATGATGGTAGTGACCGGACAGTGGAAGAAGCCGGGTGTATTTAATGTGGAAGAATTTGATCCGGATCCATATATGGAAGCACTGAACAAATGGGGACTTCCATGGAAAGTCTGCGAAGATCCTGAACTGGTAAAGGTCTGGAAAGCCAATGAAGATTGATCAACTGCAAACTCCCTGCTATGTGATCGATGAGAAGAAGATGCGGGAGAATCTGGAGATTTTGAAAAAAGTCCAGGAGGATACCGGGTGTAAGATCCTTCTGGCGCAGAAAGCGTTTTCCGGCTTTGCTCTGTATCCCATGATCGGAAAATATCTGGCAGGTACCACTGCCAGCGGTCTGTTTGAGGCAAGGCTTGGATATGAAGAGATGGGGAAAGAGAATCATGTTTTTTCCCCTGCTTACCGTACAGAAGATATAGAGGAACTGGATCATATCTGTGACCATATTATCTTTAATTCCACAGCACAGCTGAAGAAATTTAAAGAAGTGTGTACCGGAGCCAGTCTGGGACTCCGTATTAATCCGGAATGCTCCACTCAGGGGGATCATGCGATCTATGATCCCTGTGCGCCGGGTTCAAGGCTGGGGGTTACCAGAGAGAACTTTGACGGGGAATGTCTGAAATGGATCGACGGACTGCATTTTCATACGCTCTGCGAACAGAATGCGGATGACCTGGAGAAAACATTGCAGGCGGTAGAGGAGAAGTTTGGAGAATTTCTGTCTGAGGTTTCCTGGCTGAATATGGGCGGCGGACATCATATTACCAGAGAGGATTATGATGTAAAGCTCCTGGAAAAATGTATTCAGCATATGAAGGAAACCTATGATCTGGATATTTATCTGGAGCCCGGGGAGGCTGTTGCCCTGAATGCCGGATATCTGGTGACAGAGGTTATGGACATTGTGGAAAATGAGATCAGAACGCTGATTTTGGATGCTTCTGCAGCCTGCCATATGCCGGATGTGCTGGAGATGCCCTATCGTCCGCCTCTTAAGGACAGCGGGGAAGCAGGGGAGAAGGCATATACCTACCGCTTATCTTCCTGCACCTGCCTGGCAGGAGATGTAATCGGAGATTATTCCTTTGACAGAGAGATCCGGATCGGGGACAAGCTGTATTTTATGGATATGGCGATTTATTCTATGGTGAAGAATAATACATTTAACGGTATGCCGCTGCCGGATATTGCGGTTATGCATGAGGACGGAGAGTGTGAGGTTATCAGACATTTCGGATACGAAGACTTTAAGAGCCGGCTTTCCTGATATCTGCCGGGCTATCAAAGAAAAGGAGACAGACATGGAAGTTACAGAGAAGAACAGAACAAAATATCGTATGCCCGGAGAATTTGAGCCTCATGAGGGATGTGTGATGATCTGGCCGGAACGTCCCGGTTCCTGGAATTATGGGGCAAGGGAAGCACAGAAAGCATTTGTGAAAGTTGCAGAGGCTATTGGAGAGAGCGAAAAGGTGTATATGCTGGTTTCCAAAGCTCAGATGGAGAATGCAAAGAATCAGCTTGGGAATGTTTCCGGTGTGACTTTGCTGGAATGCGAGACAGATGACGCCTGGGCCAGAGATGTGGGAGCAACCATGGTTCTGGATGAGAAAGGGGCGGTCTGTGGAGTTGACTGGCAGTTTAATGCCTGGGGAGGAGACTTTGATGGACTTTACCGGAACTGGGAGAAGGACGACAGGGTGGCTGCCTTTATCTGCAGGACTCTTGGTTGTCCATGTCTGGATGCCAGACCTTTTGTGCTTGAGGGCGGTTCCATCCATTCTGACGGAGAGGGGACTCTGATCGTTACAGAGGCCTGTCTTCTGAGTCAGGGACGCAATCCTCAGATGAGCAGGGAACAGATAGAGGAACAGTTGAAGTACTGGCTCGGTGTCCACAAGATTATCTGGCTTCCATGTGGAATCTATCAGGATGAAACCAATGAGCATGTGGATAACGTGTGCGCTTTTGTAAGGCCCGGAGAGGTTGTGCTTGCATGGACAGAGGATGAGACAGATCCGCAGTATGCCATGTCTCTGGCTGATCTGAAGGTGCTGGAACAGGAAACAGATGCAAAAGGCAGAAAATTTAAGATTCATAAGCTTCCGATTCCTCAGAAACCGGTCTGCCTTACCCGGGAAGATGTGGATGGTTTTGTGTTTGAAGAGGGAGAAGACGAACGGGAAGCAGGAGAACGGATGGCTGCCAGTTACGTGAATTTCTATATTTCCAATGGAGGGATCATCCTTCCACAATTTGGGGATGAAAATGACAAAAGGGCAGTGGAGATTCTGCAGAAGTGTTTTCCTGAAAGAAGGATTTATCCCATTGATGCCAGAGCCATCATTGTTGGCGGTGGAAATATTCACTGTATCACCCAGCAGATTCCCGGAAAAAATATCTGACCTTGATGCAGAAAAACTTTGAGAGTCATGTGTTTGAGGGTTATTACCTGAAAGTTATGAAAAAACTTACTTATGTAAACAGGAGCAGGAGGAACAGACAGGATGAGAAATGTAACAGTGGCAGCAGTTCAGATGAAATGCAGTAAAAGTGTGGAGAAAAATATTGCCCATGCAGAGGAACTGGTGCGTCAGGCAGCAGCAAAGGGAGCTGAGATTGTTCTTCTTCCGGAGCTTTTTGAACGGCCCTATTTCTGCCAGGAGCGCAGATATGAGTATTATGAATATGCGCAGACTGCAGAGGAAAACCCTGCAGTGCGTCATTTCAGCAGGGTAGCGGCAGAGCTGGGGATTGTGATCCCGGTCAGCTTTTATGAAAAAGAGGTCAATAATACCTATAACAGCGTTGCGGTTCTGGATGCAGATGGGAAGAATCTCGGCGTTTACCGGAAAACACATATTCCGGATGACCATTATTATCAGGAAAAATTCTATTTCACACCGGGAGATACCGGCTTTAAGGTTTTTGATACCAGATTTGGAACCATTGGAGTTGGAATCTGCTGGGATCAGTGGTTCCCGGAAACGGCAAGATGTATGGCACTGCAGGGAGCAGAGCTTCTCTTTTATCCCACTGCCATCGGAAGTGAACCCATCCTGGAATGTGACAGCATGGAACACTGGAGAAGATGTATGCAGGGACACGCTGCCTCCAACCTGATCCCTGTGATCGCTGCCAACAGAATCGGTGAGGAAACAGTAGAGCCATGTCCGGAAAACGGAATGCAGAAATCTGCTCTTAATTTTTACGGCTCTTCTTTTATCACAGACAACACAGGTGCTCTCTGTGCAGAACTGCCCGGAGGGGAAGAGGGGGTGCTTGTAAGCACTTTTGACCTGGATGCATTAAAGGCAGACAGACTGAACTGGGGACTTTTCAGAGACCGCAGACCGGAAATGTATGCAAAAATTGTCGGAAAATGACGAAAGCAGGAGAATCCGAGTGGATTTGCAGTGTTATTTCCAAAACGATATATGTGTTTATAAGAATTTCATAAAAAGTTTATGATTATATTAGTTGCTACCTGCGGTATATATGGTAAAATAAGAGTACGAACGTTACTGATAACGGAGCGAGCAGTAGAGTTTTGACATGTATTTCTGGCAAAATGGAGTGTAGAAGATGAACAGAAAAGAATTTTTGGAAATCCTGAGAAGCCAGCTTGCCGGGCAGATGCAGGAGGGCAAAGCAGCAGCACATATCAGGTATTATGAAGATTATATACAGTCTCAGGTACGTGGCGGACGTTCAGAGCAGGAAGTACTACAGGAACTGGGAGACCCGCATCTGATAGCAAAAACTCTGATCGATACAGATGATGGAAGTACACAGGAAGATTACGGAGAGTATTCTTCTTACGGAAGTAGTTATGGCAATGAGACAGAGCTTCCTCATCAGCAGGAGAAAAGATGGAAAAAAGTAATCGATCTTTCTACCTGGCATGGCAAGGCTGTTGTTATTGCAGCGGCGGCTGTTATAATTGTTTTACTGATACTGATAATCGGAGTTGCGATTCCGTTTTTTATTATTCTTGCAATTATTCTTTATTTTCTTTCATGGCTGAAGAAAAGAAATGATCAATGAAAATCTGTGCAGGGTTTCAGAAAAGAAACCCTGCGCAGAATCTTAAAATCTTAAGTGTAAACGTTCTTGTTTCACGATATTAATTCCCCTTGAATATTTATAATCATACAATCTCAACTTATTTCTATTCTTTAATCCTGCCAGGTGCAGGGAAAAATCCCACATTCATTTTTATATTTTTTGTTCGGAAAGGAGACGGAAAATGAAACACAATTTCAAACTGAAAGAACGCCTTGGAGCTTTGCTGCTTGCAATGCTTTTTATTCTGCAGGCAATTCTGGGGCTTGTGCCTGTCTGCGTAACTCAGGCGGCACCGTTAACTGTAGAAACATGGGACAGTGACAAGGTGGTAGATTATGGTTATCGCTTTAACATGAAGTTTCAGCCCGGAATTACCACATATGAATCTTTTGGGTGTGATAATCTGGACAGGGAAGCTTTTTCAGACAATGGAAAAAGTGAACGTGACACAGAGTGCGTTCGTGTAGGAGCGGACTATAAAGCCGGAAGCGCAGGGATGCGTTATAACAATGTAGGAAAAGATGGAAATGGAAATATTGTTGATGTCAGACTCATTCTTGTGGGAGTAGAGAATGCAGAACCCCGTTATGATCTGCGCACTGCAGAATCGATTGTTCAGAATAAAGGCGGAGCTACGTTTGCATGGAAAGATAATGAAGCTTATCCAATGGTTGGCTTTTCCAAAAACAGTATCGGTGTATTTATTTATTCTGTAGGATACGCAAAGGTTAAGTTTCAGTTTCTGAAGCATGGAACAGAAGAAACACTGCCGATCAGTGGCCATGGAACCATACGTGATATTGATGCGGGACAGGGAGTCCGTATTCCGTCAGACAGCAGTCTGGATAATGCATATGTTCTGAAAAACAATGATTATCTGACGGTAGATGGAAATTCTGTAAGCTCACCCCTTGGTTCCGTTGAGCCGGATGATCCGAGAGGATGGCTGAATCTTTTTTATAATACAGATAATTTTACGGTAGAATTCTGTCATCAGTTCAGACTGGATAAATGGGATAAAAGTCGTGAAGATGCCATTGCAAAAGCCGGTTCTCAGGAAAGATGGGCAGAGATTACAAGAAATAAATATCTGGATCCATCAGGCAACAGTTATTGTCCGAACTTTAAAGGACAGAAATACTGCAAAGCATATGCATATTTTGATTTTACATCCTATTGTTTCGGTGATGTTGAGATGAAAAAAGCGCCTGAGAAACGTGTGGGAGAGGCAAACTGTACATGGGAACAGGCAGCTGCCACATCAAAAGAAAAACCTTTTGGCATTCGTCAGGGACAGGAATTCCAGTATATGATCCGGGCGGAGGTGACACCCAATAGACTGAAATCCTTTGTGGTACAGGATATACTTGAGGATTGTCTTACTATAGAGGATGCATCAAAAGTCAGTATTGTGAATGATGCAGGGCAGACAGTGACAGACTGGTTTGATGTTGCTGTTGAAGGACAGAAAGTGACCTGCAGGGCCAAAGCAGAGAGCCTTCAGGATGAAGCATTTACAGATAATCAGACTTACACATTTACTTTAAAAGTACGCCAGAGACCGGAATCAGAAATTAACATTTCAAAATACCTTGCAGAGGATGGATACAGTATTCTTGTACCAAACCATGCATCCATGAGTTATGAACGTACAAACGGAAGCGGAGATACAATGGATACGGAAACAGTGTGGGTAAAGGGTGTGATTCCACCGGAACTGGAAGTAAAGAAAAATACTTCTCAGTATGAATGGAAAACGGGAGATATCATAGATTATGAGGTTCTGGTTTCTCAGACAAAACAGGATGTAAAAGCAGTAAATGTTGTTATTACAGACGAGCTTCCATCATGTCTGCAGTTTCTGGAAGGGCAGTATGCTGTAGAGACAAGTCAGGGAGGCGAGAACTGTACGCTTACCGGACAGGGAGAAAATGGATGGAAAGCAGAGTGTCCGTCCCTGAAGTATGGGGAGACGATCACAATCCGTTTTAAATGTCAGGCATCTGCGGATTCCAATGGACAGGAATGGGAAAATATTGTGACTGCAACAGCGGATAATCTGATCAATCCTGAGACAGGAGAACAGGAATCCAGAAAGGATATGGCAGAAGTATGGCCGAACAGTCCACAGCTTGAAATTGATAAAACAGCAGACAAATATGAATGGCAGGCAGGAGAGCAGGTAGCTTACCGGATCGTGGTGAATAATGTAACGGCAGGAACAATCGCAAAAGATGTAACTATTACTGATATTGGTCTGCCGCAGGGACTGGTTCTGGCAGGTGGTGCACAGAGCATGGAAGTACTGGGAGTTCAGCAACAGGTAAACTATCCCGTACCGGATAAGAAAACAGGACAGGCATATGAAGCGAGATCTGTGGATTCTCAGTTGAATGCAGATGAGAACGGATTTTCCTTTTATTGTTCTTATGTGCCATACAGTCAGCCTGTAACGATTATTTTCCATTGTATCGCACAGGAAGAGGCAAATGGACACGAAAGCGTAAATGCAGCAACTGTAAAAGCTGCTAATACAGATGAGAGATCTGATGATGCAGAAGTATATGTAAATTCAGGAGAATTCTGGATTGAGAAATCTGCAGATCATTATGAATGGCAGGTCGGAGAACAGGTACAGTACAATGTGGTGGTGGAGAATAAAAAAGCAGGTACAGTGGCCCGGAACGTAACTGTCTGGGATACCGGTATGCCGGCAGGACTTGCGCTTTCATCGGCAGAGGATGTATCGGTAAGCGGAATCCCACAGAATATTACGCAGCTGACAGCAGGGACCAAAGATGTTTTGAACCAGCTCAATCCGGAATTTTATAATGAGACATCAGAGAAACCGGTGAATTATGAATTTCTTCAGGAGGGAAGCGGATGGAGACTGAACATTTCAGATCTTCCGGCAAATACTCCGGTTATGATTTCTTTCCTTTGCACAGTTGCGGAAGCGGCAAATGGAATGGAAAGCATTAATGTTGCCAATGTGCAGGCGCAGAATGCCCCTGTTTCACAGGATGACGCAGAAGTGTATGTAAATACAGCAGTTCTTTCTATTGAGAAAAGTTTTCAGAATCCATATCTGGCAGCCGGGGACGGACGTGCGGAAAATGAATTTCGGGTAGGAGAACAGGTGAATTATCAGGTTACGGTTAATAATCTTCAGAAGGGATCTATCGCAAGAAATCTTGTGATCAGTGATCTTTCCCTTCCTGAAGGGCTGGCTCTGGACGGAGCTGAAGATGCTGTTACTGTAAGCGGTGTTCCGGCTGTTATTCAGAATCCGGTGGCAGGAACTGATGATGCAGGAAATCAGCTGAATCCGGAAAATTATAAAGAAACAGTGGAAAAACCGGTCAGCTGTCAGGTTACACGTCAGGGAACCGGATGGATCGTGACGATTTCAGATCTTCCGTATCAGACACCTGTGACTGTTAATTTCCGCTGTACTGCGCAGGAAAGCGTAAATGGGATGGAGATTGTAAATACAGCACAGGCGTATGCAGATAATGCACAGAAAGTAAAGGACTCCTCAAAAATCTGGGTGAACTCGCCTGTTCTTAACGTAGAGAAGACGACGGACAAACCATTTTACAAATATGGTGATATTATTACATACCGCATTGTCCTGACACAGGAGCAGACCGGATGTGTGGCGCGTAATGTTACTTTGCAGGATGTGATCGATACTCAGGGAGTACGTCTTCTGAAGGATTCGGTGATTCTGATGGATGAGAAAGGAAATGTGGCAGATGCTGATGTACAGATCAATGATGATAATACTTTCCTGATGTCAACAGGCAGGACACTGGTCAGGGATAGCAGATATAGTATCTGCGATAATGATAAAGGCGGTCTTTTTGAGCAGGTAATGTATAATCCTCTGGACTGTCAGGAACAGAAAAGTATGATCGTGGAATATCAGGCAGCAGTGATTGATGCAGCCCTGGCAGGACAGAAAGTGCACAATACTGCAGTTGCAGACAGCAGTGAAAAGATACCTGCAACCGGGGAAACAGAGACAGAGGTACACAGTCCGATTCTGGAAATTGTGAAGGAATCAGATAAGAAAGAGTATGCGCCCGGTGAGAAAGGATACTATAAGCTGACAGTAAGACAACTGCGTGAGGATGTCACAGATCAGAATATTGTTATCGAAGATAAACTGGAAACCCAAGGGGCTTCCATTGTAAAAGACAGCATTTTTGTGAAGAAAAACGGTATAGAACTGAAAGATGCCAAAATAGAGGCAGATGATACAGGATTTGTAATTCAGACAGGAGCATCGTTGTCAGATATGGATAAAATTGAAGTCTGCTATGAAGTGGTATTTAAAACAGAAAGCACAGAGCCTGAAAAAATTGTAAACACAGCGAAAGCAAGAGGAGATATTTCACCGGAAATTGCGGCGCAGCAGGAGGTATATGTGAAAACAAAAGCAGAACCCACTGCCACACCAACACCGTCTGCAACACCGAAACCAACAGAAACACCAAAGCCGACAGAGACACCAAAACCTACAGAAGTACCGAAACCGACGGAGCAGCCAAAAGCCACACCAACACCATCTGTACCGGGAACCTGCCCGAAAATGACTCCTGTACCGACGAAAGCACCGTTGGCATCTTACAATGGTGGAAATAATGGAGGCACAACTTCCGGAAACGGAGGCAGCAGTTACGGAAATTCGGGTGGATACGGAAGCTATCAGGGTGGTTCCATGGCAGGAAGTTCTAAAACAGGAGATGTCAGACCGTTTAAAATGATGGCTGTTCTTGGACTTATCGGAATGGGACTGCTGACAGGAGGTGTGGTGATCTACAGAAGAACTGTTTCCGGGAAAAGAAATATAAAGGGTATGCCGCGGAAATGAAAAAACTCAGAACATTTGCAGTAAGTATGATCATAGCAGCAATTGGGCTTCTTATATATTGTGCCGGCTTCTATATAAAAAGTTATGAACAGAATCTTGCAGCAAGGCAGGAATATGCAGAGCTTTCCCAAATGGCAGGGGTGAAGAACAGAGAAGGTGCCGGATTATTGGCAGATGGCAAAAAAACTGATGAAGACAGCAGTACAAAAAACAGTGAAAAAAAACGCAGGAAAAAACAGAGAAGATCTTCTGAATCAAAAAACAAAAACTGTACAGATGAAATCAGGGAATCCTTCGGGATTTCCTGGGAAAATTTAAGAAAGATCAACTCTCAGACAGTTGCCTGGATTACTGTCCCGGGAGCCGATATTTCTTATCCTGTAGTTCAGGCGGCAGATGATGAATATTACCTGAAACATAATTTCAGAGGAGAGGAAGATCTGTTTGGATGTATTTTTCTGGAACATGACATAAAAAAGAATTTCACAGATTCCCACAGTATTCTTTACGGGCATAATATAGAAGGTAATATGATGTTTGCAAATCTGAACCGTTATGAACAGCCTGAATTTCTGAAAAAATGTCCTGAAATTGAGATCACAACACCAAAAAGAAAGTTTCTGTACAAAATTTTTTCTGTGGAACAGGCATCTTCCCAAAGCCCGGCATTTGAATATGGATACAAGTTATCCAGTCCTGCATACAGGAGACAATTATCTATATTGAAAAATAATTCCATGTATGACACAGGAGTAGAGCCTGATGAAAGGGAGAGAATGGTGACTCTGATCACCTGTAATTCACGTCTGGATAAAGAAATACGTATGGCGGTACATGGGATTTGCCATGAATGTTATGGTATAGAAAAAGCTGAGCCGAAGTGATGTTGAAATCAATCGGATATTGGTAACTTTCGTAAAGGATGAACTGTTACTGTTCACACATCACTATCCCTCGAGGTGTTTTGGAAAAAACTAATGAAAAATCTCTCGATATTTTGTATAATTTATGCATAAAAAACAACTTGTTCGTACGTGCGTACAAGTTGTATCCTAAATACAGGAGGGAAGAAGACATGACAGATAATGGAAAGCCGAAATATTTCTCACTGATGGAACAGCTCAGAAGTGATATTATGTCAGGAGCTATCCGACCGGGAGAGAAGCTTCCTTCAGAAAACGAGCTTTCACAGAAATATTCCTTGAGTAGACATACAGTTCGTAAAGCACTGGGAATCCTGGAGCAGGACGGATATGTAGAGGCATTTCACGGAAGAGGTACTTATTGCTCTGAGAATATGCGCCATATAAAGAATTCAAAGAATATTGCGGTAGTGACCACATATATTTCTGATTATATTTTTCCGAGACTGATACAGGGAATGGATAATGTCCTTTCAGAAAGCGGTTACAGTATTATCCTGAAAAACACAGCAAACAGCAGACAGAAAGAGGCCAGATGTCTGGAGGAACTTCTGAAGAAAGATATTGATGGACTGATCATTGAACCAAGCAAAAGTGAGATGATCTGTAAACACAGAAATCTTTATCAGAATCTGGATAAATTTGAAATTCCGTATGTGTTTATTCAGGGAATCTATTCAGAAATGAGGGATAAACCTCATATTCTTATGGATGATGCACAGGGAGGCTATCTTGTAACAAAATATCTGCTGGAACTGGGACATAAAAAGATCAAGGGTTTCTTTAAGGCAGACGATATGCAGGGACTGGAGCGCCACAAGGGATATGTGAAGGCCTTACAGGAGTCAGGGATTGCCTATGATCCTGATGATGTTGTCTGGTTTCATACAGAGGACAGGAAAGTAAAACCTGCACTGATGGCAAAAGAAATGGTACAGAGCGGACAGCTTCCGGATGGAATCGTTTGTTACAATGATCAGATTGCTGTTCAGGTTATGGAAGAACTGGAGAAAATGGGAGTCAGGATACCGGATGATATTTCCATTACCGGTTATGACAATTCACTGTATGCTCAGCGAGGAAGCGGAATCACAACGATAGCTCATCCGCAGGAAAAGCTGGGAGAAATGGCAGCAGAGCTTATACTTGAGAAGATCAACGGAGTTCCTGAAGAAGAAAGTAAGGTTGAAAGACTGATTTATCCGGAACTGATCATACGGGGATCATGCAGAAAAATATTGTAAACAAATGAAATAAACAAAAAATAAATCCAGGAGGAATTTTATCATGAAAACAGGAAGAAACTATAAGTTCTGGTTTTGTACAGGTTCACAGGATCTTTACGGAGATGAGTGCTTAAGAAAAGTTGCTGAGCATTCCAGAATCATTGTTGAGGAATTAAACAAGAGCGGTGTTCTTCCATTTGAATTAGTATGGAAACCAACACTGATCACAAACGAACTGATCCGTAAAACATTTAATGAGGCAAATGCAGATGAGGACTGTGCAGGTGTTATCACATGGATGCATACTTTCTCACCGGCAAAATCATGGATCCTTGGTCTGAAAGAATACAGAAAACCGCTTTGCCATCTTCATACACAGTTTAATGAGGAGATTCCTTATGATACCATTGATATGGATTTTATGAATGAAAACCAGTCTGCTCATGGCGGTCGTGAATATGGTCATATTGTTACAAGAATGGGAATCGAAAGAAAAGTTATTGTCGGACACTGGGCAGATAAAGATGTTCAGGAAAGACTTGCTTCCTGGATGCGTACAGCAGTTGGTATCATGGAGAGCAGCCATATCCGCGTATGTCGTGTAGCAGATAACATGAGAAACGTAGCTGTTACAGAAGGTGATAAAGTAGAAGCACAGATCAAATTCGGATGGGAAGTTGATGCTTATCCTGTAAATGAGATTGCTGATTATGTAAAAGATGTAGCTAAAGGTGATGTAGATGCGCTGGTAGATGAATACTACAGCAAATATGATATTCTTCTTGAGGGAAGAGATCCGGAAGAATTTAAACGTCATGTAGCAGTTCAGGCTCAGATTGAGATCGGATTTGAGAAATTCCTGGAAGAGAAAAATTATCAGGCAATCGTTACACACTTTGGAGATCTGGGTGCTCTTAAACAGCTTCCCGGACTTGCAATCCAGAGACTTATGGAAAAAGGCTATGGATTCGGTGCAGAAGGCGACTGGAAGACAGCTGCAATGGTTCGTCTGATGAAGATCATGACAGCTGGTGTAAAAGATGCAAAAGGAACTTCCATGATGGAAGACTATACATATAACTTTGTACCTGGAAAAGAAGGAATCCTTCAGTCTCATATGCTTGAGGTTTGCCCGTCTGTTGCAGATGGCAAGATCGGCATCAAAGTTTGCCCGCTTTCTATGGGTGACAGAGAAGATCCTGCAAGACTTGTATTCACAAGCAAGACAGGTCCGGCTATCGCAACATCCCTGATCGATCTTGGAGACCGTTTCCGTCTGATCATCAACGATGTGGAATGCAAGAAGGTTGAGAAACCGATGCCGAAGCTTCCTGTAGGAAGTGCATTCTGGACACCACAGCCAAATCTTAAGACAGGTGCAGAAGCATGGATCCTTGCAGGTGGAGCACATCATACTGCCTTTACTTATGATCTTACAGCCGAGCAGATGGGTGACTGGGCTGCAGCAATGTTATACATTGACAAAGATACTACAATCCGTAACTTCAAGAATGAGCTTCGCTGGAATGAAATTGCGTTTCGAAGGTAAAAACGCATAGAATGGCAAACACGCTCTGGAGCCTGTTTACGGCGTTTGGTTGAACAGTGAAGAATGTTACACATTATAAAAAAGACAACGGGAGGATTTTACACATGGGAGCAGCAGAAGCAAAGCAGGCAATCCTGGATAACAGGACAGCACTTGGAATCGAGTTCGGTTCCACAAGAATCAAGGCAGTTCTGGTAGATGGAAATAATGCACCAATCGCATCCGGCGGACACGAGTGGGAGAACCGCTATGAGAATGGTGTATGGACATACAGTCTGGAAGATATCTGGTCCGGTTTGCAGGACTGTTATCAGCAGATGGCAAAGGATGTAGAGGAGAAATATGGTGTAGAGCTAACAAGCGTTGGTGCTATTGGAATCAGTGCCATGATGCACGGCTACATGCCATTTGACAAAGAAGGAAATCTTCTGGTTCCGTTCAGAACCTGGAGAAATAATATTACGGGAGAGGCAAGCAGAAAACTGTCCGAACTTTTTCAGTATAATATTCCTCAGAGATGGAGTATCGCACATCTGTATCAGGCAATTTTAAAAGGCGAGCCTCACGTAAAAGATATTGATTACATTGCCACTCTGGAGGCATATGTACATTGGAAACTGACTGGAAAAAGAGTTCTTGGAATTGGCGATGTTGCAGGAATGTTCCCAGTGGACAGCACTACCAGGGATTACAATGAAAAAATGGTTCAGCAGTTTGATGAGCAGGTTGCTTCTTATGGGTTCCCATGGAAG
>ERZ827498.1881-NODE-1881-length-21840-cov-4.268258_pt1 | contig 21840 bp, 14 predicted proteins | sample MGYA00519865_ERZ827498 | MGnify/ENA primary metagenome ERZ827498 (study PRJEB31778, sample SAMEA3449328) | human gut metagenome | biome: human gut; feature: human-associated habitat; material: faeces | place: United Kingdom | collected 2010/2012 ...
GTGTGAATGGGGGGAAAAGCTGGAGATAATATCAAATGCTTACCTATCCATATAGCAAGTAATGGAAATAGTTAGAAAGCTTGGAGGGTATTCTTTAGGAAGAAGTGATATGGTTAGAAGAGCTATGTCTAAGAAAAAACATAGTGTCATGGAACAAGAACGTAAAAATTTTATTTATGGAATTGTAGATGAGGAAGGAAATGTTGAAGTTCCAGGTTGTTTAAGAAATGGGATAAGTGAAAAAGCGGCAAATGATATCTTTGATTCAATGATGGATTTTGCTTCATATGCTTTTAATAAAAGTCATGCAGCAGCTTATGCAGTAGTTGGTTATCAAACTGCATATTTAATGCATTATTATCCTGTTGAAACAATTGCAGCTATGTTAAATTCCATGATGGGAAGTTCAGAAAAGGTTGCACATTACATTAACTTTGCTGAAAGCCAAGGAATTCAAGTTCTTCCACCAAACATAAACGAAAGTTATTCCAAGTTTACAGTACAAGATGACAAGATAAGATTTGGGCTAGCAGCCATAAAAAATGTAGGTATGAATGTGGTTGATAGTATAGTTGAAGCAAGAGATTCAAAAGGAAAATTTGAATCAATTACAGACTTTATCAATAAAATAGATTTATCAGCCATCAATAAAAGAGCTGTAGAAAGCTTAATTAAAGCTGGAGCATTAGATGATTTTAAAATATTTAGATCAAAGCTTTTAGCTGTACATGAAAAGTTGATGGATAGTATGGCAAGTGAAAGAAAGAGAAATATAGATGGTCAAATAAGCTTATTTGGATTAACGGAAGATGAAGATTTTAAAGCACCAGAAGTTATGTATCCAAATATAAAAGAGTTTGCTAAAAATAATTTATTAGCAATGGAAAAAGAAATGACAGGTCTATATTTATCAGGACATCCTCTTGATGAATATGCTAAAAGTTTAAAGGTGATGACATCTACAACCATACAAAAGATTTATGATTGTAAAGAAGCACATAATGAAGGTATTGACCATGAAGAATATTCAATACATGATGAAGATAAAGTGGTTGTTGGTGGAATAATTACAGAAGTTACTCAAAAGGTTACGAGAAATAATCAAATAATGGCTTTTATTAAAATTGAAGATTTAAGTGCTACTATAGAAGTTATAGTTTTCCCTAAAACTTTAGATAGAGTAAGAAATTTAATTGCTGCTGATGCCTTTGTTATTATTAAGGGAAGAGTGAGTATGAAAGAAGATGAAGCTGTGAAGATTATCTGTGAAACTATGGAACCTCTAGAAAAAGTAGATTCATCTAAAGTTTATGTGAGAGTTGATAATTTAGATATGGCCAGAGACACTAAGCCAAAGCTTATGGAAATTTGTAATGAATATGCAGGAAATACACCTTTGTATGTATTTACAGCAAATGATAGAAAAAATTATAGAATGCCAAGAAATATGTGGGTAAATTTATCTAGTGATATATTTGTAGAATTAGAAAAAGTATTTGGTGAAGGTAATGTTAAAATAGTAGAATAAAAATGACCTGGCTTAGTTAAAGTCAGGTTATTTTTTATTTATAAGAAATAACAAAAATTACAAAAGGTTTTTGTAAACAAATACAGTAGAAAATAGTAAAAAATATAAAAAATATAAAAAATAATTTTTAAGTAATTATTTTAGTTTTAATTATTTAAAATAACTTTGTTAATTATATTAATAAAGTCTTGTTTTTCAAGGCTTTCAAAATAAAAAAGCAATTTTAAAAACATTATATATTTTAATTTATTATAGGACACAATATAAAATGAACATATAAAAATCTACAATATAGTTGATAAATTTAGTTGCAATGAAAGCACTTTAACAGTAAAATAAAAAATGGTAGGAAAAAGTTTAAAGATTCAGAAATTTTAAAGATTTCAGAGGATGTGGGACATGCAGAGTCCATAGTGGTATCAAGGAGGAATGATTATGATAAAAAAAATAGCTGTTTTAACTAGTGGAGGAGATGCTCCGGGGATGAATGCTGCTATTAGAGCTGTAGTTAGAACTGCATTACATCATAACATTGAGGTAATGGGAGTACACAGAGGTTATAGTGGATTGTTAAATGGAGAAATGTTTCCAATGAATAGATCATCTGTTTCAGATATTATTCAAAGAGGTGGAACAATTTTAAGAACAGCAAGATGTGAAGAATTTAAAAAAGAAGAGGTTAGAAAAGAAGCAGTAAAAATACTTCAAGATAATGGAGTAGATGCACTAGTGGTTATTGGTGGAGATGGTTCATTCACAGGAGCTAAATTATTATCAAAATTAGGTGTTAAAACAATAGGTTTACCAGGAACTATTGATAATGATTTAAGCTACACTGATTATACTATTGGATTTGATACAGCTTTAAACACTGTAACAGATGCTGTTGATAAAATAAGAGATACATCAACTTCTCATGAAAGAGTTTCTATAGTGGAAGTTATGGGAAGAAATTGTGGTGATATAGCTCTTTACGCAGGAATTGCATGTGGAGCAGAATATATAATAACTCCAGAAAAGGGATATGATAAAAAAGAATTATGTGATATTATATTAGATGGCAAGAAAAAGGGAAAAATGCATAATTTAATATTACTTGCTGAAGGTGTTGGAGGAGCTAGTGAACTAGCTAAATTTATCGAAAACGAAACAAAAATAGAAACAAGAGCAACGGTATTAGGCCATGTTCAAAGAGGAGGAAGTCCAAGTGCTTTTGATAGAGTTTTAGCTTCAAGAATGGGTTCAAAAGCTATTGAATTATTATTAGAAGGAAAAACTTCAAGAGTAGTTGGTATAAGAAAGAACGAAATTTATGATGTAGATATTGATGAAGCATTAGCACTAGATAGAACTTTTGATAATAAGTTATTTTCAATATCAGCTGAAATAAATAGTTAGTCATGTTATCTAAAATTATATATATAAATTAAGATACTAAACATAAAGGAGTGTTATTTACATGAGAAAGACTAAAATAATTTGTACAATAGGGCCAGCGAGTGAAAAGAGAGAAATATTATCTCAAATCATAGAAGCAGGAATGAATGTTTCTAGACATAACTTCTCTCATGGTGATCATGCAGAACATGCAGAGAGAATAAACTTAGTAAAAGAATTAGCTAAAGAACATAATAAAGAAATAGCTGTTATGTTAGATACTAAGGGACCAGAAATAAGAACTGGTAAATTTGAGCCTAAAAAAGTTGAGTTACAAGCTGGAGCTAAGTTTACAGTTCACGCAGGTGGAGATGTAATTGGAAATACTGAGGAATGTTCAGTAACTTATGCTGGTTTAGCTAGTGATGTTAAAGCAGGAGATACTATTTTAATAGATGATGGTTTAGTGGGTTTAACTGTTGAATCAATTGAAGGAAACAAAATTCACTGTACAGTTCAAAATACTGGATTTGTTGCAACTCATAAAGGAGTTAACGTTCCAGGAGTTTCAATAAAATTACCAGCTTTAACTGAAAAAGATATAGCTGACTTAAAATTTGGTTGTGAAATTGGAGTTAACGCTGTTGCAGCTTCATTTATAAGAAAAGCTTCAGATGTTGAAACAATAAGACAAATATTAAATGAAAATGGTGGAGAAGACATAAAGATAATTTCTAAGATAGAAAACCAAGAAGGTGTTGACAACATAGATGCTATATTAGAAGCATCAGATGGATTAATGGTAGCAAGAGGGGATTTAGGAGTTGAAATTCCATTTGAAAAATTACCAGCTGTTCAAAAAATGATGATAGAAAAATGTAATGCTGCTGGAAAGCCAGTTGTTACAGCTACTCAAATGTTAGATTCTATGATGAGAAACCCAAGACCAACAAGAGCAGAAGTTTCAGACGTTGCTAATGCTATCTATGATGGTACAGATGCAATCATGTTATCTGGAGAATCAGCTAACGGAGATTGGCCAGTAGAATCAGTTCAAACTATGGCTAGAATAGCTGAAGAAACTGAAAAGAAATTAAGCTATGAAACAGCTGTTTCAAGAGCTAAAAACCATACTCCAGCAGTTTCAGGAGTTATTTCAAGAGCTGCATGTAATGCTGCTAATGAATTAAAAGCTGCTGCAATAGTTACTTCAACTAAGAGTGGAGCTACTGCTAGAAGAATTTCTCAATGCAGACCAGACTGTCCAATAGTTGCAGTTACACCTAACGAAAAAGTAGCTAAGGGATTAGCATTTAGCTTTGGAGTATATTCAATGGTTACACCTACTGCTTCAAACACAGATGAAGTTGTAGCTAATGCTATAGAAGCTGCTAAGAGCAGTGGATTTGTTACTGCTGGTGAAACAGTAGTAGTTGCTGCTGGATTAGATACAGTAGGTTCAACTAATCTTTTAAAGGTTACAGAAGTTAAATAGTAAAAATAACACTCTATAAAGAGGTACCATAAGGTACTTCTTTTTTTACAGGAAATAAAAAATAATGAAGAATGAATTAAGAAATTTTTTTATAATTAATTTATTACTTATAATTAATAATTAAATAGAGTATACTATTTAATAAAAATGAATAAAATTATGCAACATAAAAGTTAAATGTCTTAAAAAATGAATTAAATATTGCAAAAAAGTATAAAAAACATAAAATTTAACAAAAAGTTAACAAATTAAATCTAATATATAGGTTATAATGAATAGTATGATTAAAAGATGGCAATCGTTTTAAATCATGGCAACTTATTAACCAATTTGCACCGTAAGGTGCTCTTTTTTTTATTAAAAATAAAATACTGTATAAAGTTTATTAAAAATGAAAATAACTAATAAATATAATGAAATATTTAGGAGGTATTTTTATGACAACTTTAAATTGCTGTTCAACTAATTGTGTCAATAATAAACATGGTACATGCAAAGCTCATGAAATAAATGTGAATGGACAAGATGCCCATTTTGCCAGTGAGACAGAATGTAATGGATTTAATGATAGTAAGTTTAGAAGTGCATTGAATATGTTTGATAATATGAATATATTAAGCCGTTTGCAAGATTATACAGCAAATACACCAATAACATCAGTTCATTGTACTGCCAATAACTGTTTCTACAATAAGTATGGACAATGTAGTGCAGAACATTTAAGTTTTAAAAATAATGATTTAAAAAATAAGATAAATTGTGATACATTTATAGAAGCATATTAATATAAAAAGCTGATTTCTTTTCATTAAGAAATCAGCTTTTTATATTAAAGATTATTTATAACATTAATGACATAGTATATAATAGATTTTAAAGCGGAAGAAATATATGATTGACAGGTGATAAATTTGGTAGAAAAGAATAAAGAATATATATTAGATGTAGTAGCTCAAGGATATGAGGGAGAAGGAATCGCCAAGATAGATAATACTTTTCCTGTATTCGTTGAAGGAGCATTAGTAGGGGAAAAAGTAAAGGTTAAAATAGTAAAATCAAAGAAAAGTTTTGCTTATGGAAAGCTTATAGAAATTGTGGAGGAATCAAAAGAAAGATGCACTCCTGAGTGTGGAATATATAAGAAGTGTGGTGGTTGTAAGTTACAACATAGTACATATAAAGAACAATTAAAGTTTAAACATGAAAGAGTAAAAGATTGTATCAGTAAGATAGGTAAGTTAGACGAAAGCTTAGTAAAGTTTCCTTTAGGCATGGAACAACCTTGGAGATATAGAAATAAGGTTCAATTACCTATAGGATTAGTTAATGGAGAACTAAAAATAGGGTTCTTTGCTCCAAGAAGTCATGAAATAATTGATATGGAAAGTTGTTTAATACAAGATGAAATTGCTGATAAAGTAGTTGAATTGACTAGAAGTTGGATTATAAAAAATAATATTAAGCCCTATAATATAGATGGACAATATGATGAAAGCGGTATATTAAGACATATTATGATAAGAAGAGGATTTACTACTAATGAAGTTATGGTTGTAATAGTAACTAATGGTAGAGACCTTCCACATAAAGAAGAATTTATACATTTAATGGTTAATAATATACATGGAATCAAAAGTATTATTCAAAATATAAATTCTAAGCCAACTAATGTAATATTAGGATTAGAATCTAAAACTCTTTGGGGAAGTGATACTATATGTGATTATATAGGAGAGTTTAAGTACAATATATCACCATTATCATTCTTCCAAGTTAATCCTATCCAAACAGAAGTATTATATGCAAAGACTTTAGAATATGCAGATTTAAGTGGAAATGAAACAGTATTTGATGCTTATTGTGGAACAGGAAGCATTACATTATTTTTATCACAGAAAGCAAAAGAAGTTTATGGAGTAGAAATTATTCCACAAGCAATTGAAAATGCAAAGATAAATGCTGTGGAAAACAATGTGGATAATGCACATTTCTATGTAGGTGAATCAGAAGTAGTTATACCTGATTTAATTAGTAAAGGTATTAAAGCTGATGTAGTTGTAGTGGATCCACCAAGAAAAGGCTGTGATAAAAAGTTATTAGATGCAATAACAAATATAGATGCTAAAAGAATAGTATATGTAAGTTGTGATCCAAGTACATTAGCTAGAGATTTAGCTATTTTGGAGGAAAATGGTTATAAAACAATGGAAATACAGCCAGTAGATATGTTCCCTCATACAGTACACGTCGAGACAGTTGTTTTGATGTCAAAGGTGAACCATAACAAGTAAATATAGTGTAAAAATCAAAGGACTTTCTCAAAGACTATCGTTAAAATATGTATGAAGTCTTACGGAAAGTCCTTTTTCTGTTATACCAACCTTCAATATATTTAAATATAGCTATATTGGCTTCTTCGAAGGTGCGATATGTATTTTTATAGATTTCTTCCTTATTTATTGAAGAATGGAAAGATTCTATACAAGCATTGTCATAAGGACAACCTTTTTACTAAATGATTGTATAATATTAAACTCTTTACATATTTTCTTAACTAAATATTATTTTAACTTAGTTTGTCTTAATGTGTCCACTAATTTATACTAACACCATTTTTATTTTTAAAAAATATTTATCTATATTATAAAATATGCCTTAAATTTTATAAAAGTATAGAAAAGGAGCTATTGCTAACGGATTTTTTATCCGCTATTGCGATAGCCCATTTTTTTATAGAATGAGATTTTTATAGTTAAAATCATAAGTTTTTTATATAAATTAAGATTGAAGGAAGAAACGAGTATTTTTATAATTATAAACTAATTTTGAAACATTAAAGCAAACACCAGAAGATAAATATATTTGTTCTAGCACAATCATTGCTGGATCATTAGGTGCCAAGTTTAATAAATTAGCTAGGTTATTATCTAATTTTTCTAAATGTAAGTATCTGTCGGAAAAGCCTAAATTTAAATTTAAAGCTGTTTGTAAATATTCAAAGATTGAGCCTGTTGCAATTTCTTTATTAAGGTATGGAACTATACTTTTTTTATAATAAGCTTCCTCATAACACATTATTTCATCATCTATATATCTTAATCTTTTAATTAGATAAATATCATCATTAACATCACACTCTATTAATTCTGCAATTTCTTTATTAGCTTTAATAAGGTTAAAATCTAAAACTTTTGATGTTATATTAAACTCTTTTAAACTAGTAGTAAATCCTTGTGTAAAATTCAAGTTTATATAACCAGTACGATTTCTTTTTCTAACAAAAATTCCACTTCCCTGAAGTTGATATACAATTTTTCTAGATACTAAAGATTCTATAGCTTTAACAATAGTACTTTTACTTACGTTATACTTAGACGCAAGTGATTCTACAGTAGGTAATTTAGTGCCTTGTGGAAAATTGTTACTATAAATATCATTTTCTATTTCTTTTGCGATTATTTGGTATTTTAGCATTTTTACTCCCTTTATTACGTTAATATATTTATTAATTAAGTATAGCATAAAGAAAAGATGAAATAAAATTAGGAAAATGTTTTCATAAAATGTTGACAAATTATACTGGTATAATTATAATTTAATCATACAATTTAATTGTGAAGTGATAAAAATAATGGAGGAATAGATATGGCAAATTCAGTTCGTGATTATGAGAAGTTAGCAGTAGATATAATAGATGCTGTTGGTGGAAAAAATAATATTATAAAAGCGTCAAGATGTGCAACAAGACTTAGATTAGTTTTAAAAGAAACAACTAATGAAGCAAAAGAAAACGTTTCAAATCTTACGGGAGTAATAACAGTAGTTGAAAGTGGAGGACAATTCCAAGTTGTTATTGGAACTCATGTAGGAAAGGTCTTTGATAAAGTAGCAAGTGAGCTTAACTTAGATAGTAATGCTATAGAAGATGCACCAAAGGCTAGTGTTTTAAATAGAATAATTGCAACAATGTCAGCAGTATTTGCACCATTTATTTATATATTAGCTGCAGCTGGTATATTGCAAGGGTGTTTAATATTAGTTAATATGGCTAATCCAAGTTTTTCTAGTACAGGTACTTATGAAGTATTAAGTTTTATGTCATGGGCACCATTTACGTTTTTACCAATATTCATAGCTATAACAGCATCTAAACATTTTAAATGTAATACCTTTATTGCAGTAGCATGTTGTGCAGCTTTAGTAAGTCCAACTTGGGCAGAAATAGCATCAAGAATAGCAGATGGGGAAAGTATTAAGTTTTTAGGAATTAGTTTAGCAGAAACAACGTATACATCATCAGTTTTACCTCCATTATTTTTAGTATGGATATTATCTTATGTTGAAAAGTTTGTAGATAAGAGATTACCAGATGTGGTTAAGGCATTATTTACACCATTTATATGTATGCTTGTGATGGTTCCACTTACTATATTAGCAATAGGACCATTATCAGATTCATTAGCTACAGGAATAGCAAATGGATATAATGCTTTATATAATTTTGCACCAGCAGTTGCAGCAGCAGTTATTGGTGGCTTATGGCAAATTGTTGTTATTTTTGGAGTTCATTGGGGAGTTACACCAATGTGTTTAGCAAATTATGATTTATATGGTATGGATACATTCCAAGCATTCCAAACAATGGCAGTTATAGCTCAAGCAGGAGCAGTTTTAGGAGTATTTATAAAAGCTAGAAATAAGAAAACTAAGAATATGGCTTTATCAGCTGGTATTACAGGAATATTTGGTATAACTGAACCAGCAATATATGGTGTAAATTTAAGATTTAAGAAACCGTTTATATGTGGATGTATTGCAGGTGCAATTGGTGCAGTAGTAGGATCGTTCTTTAACATAGCTTATTATGCATATGCAGGTCTTCCAGGACTTTTAACAGTTGTAAATGCTATTACTCCAAATAATTCAAAATCTATTATAGGGATGTTAATAGGAGCAGCTATATCATTCTTTGGAGCAATTATACTTGTTCAAGTAATTGGTTTTGGTGAAAAAGAAACTGAGGAAAAGAATGAAAACAATGATGTAAACGTTAATGAAGGTCAGCCAATTTTAAATATGGGGATTAAAGAAATAAAAAGTCCTATATCTGGAAAAGTAATAGAGTTAGAAAAAGTAAATGACCCAGTATTTTCTTCAGGAGCAATGGGAAAAGGTGTAGCAATTGAACCTATTGATAATAAAGTATATGCTCCTTTTGATGGAGTAATAGAATTTATAGCTGACACTAAACATGCAATTGGATTACTTTCAGATGATGGAGTAGAAGTGTTAATACATGTTGGTATGGATACTGTAAAGATGAATGGTAAAGGATTCGATGTTAAAACAAAGGTAAATTCAAAGGTAAAAGCAGGAGATTTATTATTAGAGTTTGATAAGAGTGTTATAGAGAAAGAAGGATACTCTTTAATTACGCCAATAGTAATAACTAATGCTGACAATTATGAAGATAAGCAATTAAATATAAATAAAGAAGTTGAAAGTGGAAAAACAATAATTAATCTAAAAGAATTAAGCATACAATCACAGTAAAAAATCAAGCAAAATATACTAGATAAGGAGAATAATTATGAATAAGTTACCAAATGACTTTTTATGGGGAGGGGCTTTTGCAGCTCATCAATTTGAAGGAGGATGGAATGCTGGAGGAAAAGGCCCAAGTGTTGTTGATGTAATGACAGCAGGAGCTCATGGGGTTCCAAGAAGAATAACAGAAACAATAATGGAAGATACATTTTATCCAAATCATGAAGCAGTAGATTTTTATGGAAGATACAAGGAAGATATAGCACTGCTTGCTGGAATGGGACTTAAGTGTTTAAGAACATCAATAGCATGGACAAGAATATTTCCAAAGGGTGATGAATTAGAACCAAATGAAGAAGGTTTAAAATTTTATGATGATGTATTTGACGAGTTATTAAAGTATGGAATAGAGCCAGTTATTACTTTATCTCACTTTGAATTACCATTACATTTAGCAAGAGAATATGGTGGTTTCAGAAATAGAAAGCTTGTAGATTTCTTTGAAAGATTTGCAGAAGTTTGCTTTAAGAGATATAAGAGTAAAGTTAAGTATTGGATGACATTTAATGAAATAAATAATCAAATGGATACAAATAATCCACTATTCTTATGGACAAATTCTGGTGTAACATTAAAAGAAGGGGAAGATCCAAGGGAAGTTTTATATAAAGTAGCTCATAATGAGTTATTAGCAAGTGCTAAAGCTGTTATAAAAGGAAGAGAAATTAATCCAGATTTTAAAATTGGATGTATGGTATCTCATGTTCCGATATACGCATATTCTTGTAATCCAGAAGATATAATGGCAGCAGAAGAAGCTATGCGTGAAAGATTCTTTTTCCCGGATGTACATGTACGTGGACATTATCCAAGATATGCATTAAAAGAATTTGAGAGAAAAGGCTATGATATTGGTATGGAAGAAGGAGATTCTGAAATCCTTAAAAAAGGAACTGTAGACTATATTGGATTTAGTTATTATATGTCAAATGCAGTAAAAGCAGGTGTTTGTAATGCGGGAGAAGTTTCTGTAAATGGATCATTAGAAAATTCTGTTGAAAATCCATATATCAAAGCAAGTGATTGGGGATGGCCGATAGATCCAGTTGGATTAAGATACACTTTAAATAATTTTTACAATAGATATGAATTACCTTTATTTATTGTTGAAAATGGGTTTGGAGCTCATGATAAAGTTGAGGAAAATGGCGAAATACATGATTCATATCGTATAGAGTATTTAGCTAAACATATAGAGGAGATGGAAAAGGCTGTTAATTATGATGGCGTAGAATTAATGGGATACACTCCATGGGGAATAATAGACTTAGTATCATTTACTACAGGTGAAATGAAAAAAAGATATGGAATGATTTATGTAGATCGTGACAATGAAGGTAATGGAAGTATGAAAAGGTCTTGTAAGGATTCATACTATTGGTATAGAGATGTAATTAAGTCTAATGGAGCAAAGTTAAAATAAAAAATTATAAATAGGGATCACTTTGATATAAATCAATGTGGTTCCTTATTATATGATAATATTAATGATGGATTTAATAATTATTATCATAAGTCTATATAGAAACTGGAAGAATATTTTTTAAAATTTAAATTAAAAAAATATTGACAAAAAAAGTCGAAGATGATATTATAAGTTCATAAGGAATACGCGTCTTTAGCTCAGCAGATAGAGCACCTAGCTCTTTACTAGGGGGTCCGGGGTTCAAGTCCTTGAAGGCGCACCAAAGCAGAAGTTTTACTTCTGCTTTTTTTATTAACATACTAAATATACAATGAAATTTATGATATTTTAAAATTAAACATATAGGAGGGATATTTTATGATAGAAATAAGTGAATATATTGAGATAAATGGTATAAAGCAATATGTTCTTATAACAGGCAATGAAAATGGTCCATTAATGTTATTTCTACATGGAGGACCAGGAGTATCTCAAATAGGTTTTATAAGGAAATATCAAAGTAAATTAGAAAAAAAATTTCTTGTTGTAAATTGGGATCAAAGAGGTGCAGGAAAATCAAATATAAAAAAATTTTCAAGAAAAGAATTAACTATAGATAATATTATAAATGATGCTATTTCCTTAATAAAGATATTAAGAGAACGTTTTAAGAAAACTCATGTTTATTTAATAGGTCATTCTTTTGGAAGTTTAATAGGAATAATTTTAGCACAAAAAATCCCTCAATACATAAAGGTATATATATCAGTAGGACAAGTTGTTAATATAAATGAAGCCGATAAAGTTACTTATAAACTTTTATCACAAAAAATAAAAAAAGAAAACAATAAAAAAGGAATTAATATTTTAAAGAAAATAGGGAAACCACCATATGTAACAAAAGATAGTATTAGAAATTTAGATAAGTTAATAGAAAAATATAAGGGGGATATTTTTAAAATTAACAAATTATCATTTATATTAAATAGTATTTCATTTAAATATTACAGTATATTTGATTGGTTTAGGTTTTTAAGAGGAAGTGTTATTTCAAAAAAGTACATGTATTCAGAAATGGCAGCTATAAATTTGTTTAATTTATCGAATAAATTTGAAGTTCCAATATATTTTTGCTGCGGAGATAATGATTATCATACGCCAAGTAAAATTATAGAGGATTATTATAATTTTATAGATGCACCTAAAAAAGCTTTATATAAATTTAAAACATCAGCACATATGCCAAATGTAGAAGAAGAACTTTGCTTTTATAATATGTGTAAATCAATATACTTAGATAATGAATAAATTTATAGAGCTTAATTATTAGCTGTGAAATTATATAACTAAATAAAATAATTTTATATAAGGAGGTTAAATGAATAAAAAATATATTAAAGAAAATATTTTTATAGTAACATATGGATTAATATTATTTTTCATAATACATAATTTAAAGTTTGTATTAAAAACCATAGATAATTTAGTAGCAATTACTTTACCTGTTATATTTGGTATAGTTTTAGCATTTCTTTTAAATATACCAATGAGTTTTTTAGAAAGAAAGATTATTTTATTAATACAAAAATTAAAAGTAGATAAAAAAAGAGCTTTTAAAATAAGTAGAGCTATATCTTTATTATTAGTACTTTTAATATTTATTTGTGTAATTACATTTACCATAAATATAGTTATTCCTGAAATTATAAAGAGTTTTTATATTTTTATAGAAAAAGCTCCAGAGCAAATAAAAAATATACAGGGATTATTAATTAAAAATTATGATAATTATTTAATTGATAGTGTATTATCAAAAATTCAAGAAATAGATGGTGATATCTCTAAAATAATAAATAATCTTGTTCAGATTACTTTTTCTGGTGTTTTAAATATTACTTTAGGAATAACAAATATTTTAATTAATTTTATCTTAGGTTTAATAATATCCATATATATTTTGCTAGAAAAGGAAACTTTAAAATATCAATTAAAACTATTAATAAATACAGTTGCTACTGATAAATACAAAAGTAGTATTATTGAAATATTAAAATTAATTTATAGCAAATTCAAAAAGTACATTTTTGGTCAAGCTATTGATTCAGCTATATTGTTTATAATGATATTTATTAGTATGACTATTTTTAAAATTCCATATGCGATATTTATAAGTTTTATTCTTGCAATATGTGCAGCAGTACCAATTCTTGGTCCACTTATAGGAATTATAATAACAACAATTATTATGATTATAGCTGGATATAAAAATATTTTATTTTTTATTTTAATAGTTGTGTTAATGCAACAAATTGAAGGAAATATAATTTATCCAATAGTTGTAGGAAATTCAATAGGGCTTTCTTCACTATATATTGTTGTAGTAGTCATTGTTTTTTCGAGTCTATTTGGTATTTTTGGCGTAATAATAGGAGTTCCTTTATGTGGAGTGCTTTATGAAATTATATGCAAATATGTATATAAAAAAGACTTTATAGAAAAATAATTCAGTGAAGGGTTAAATAAAAATGAAAATAAATAAAAAATTATTTAGAATAATTCAAAGTATAGTTATAATAACAATATTCTTTATTGCTTTTAAAGAACTATATAAAATATTTATAGATATAGATATAAGTTTATTTAAAAAATATGCTGATAAATTAACAATTGTTAATTTATTAATAATTGCAGCATTAGGTGTAATTTCATATATTCCATTATCTTTTTATGATTTAGTAACTAGAAAAAGCATACCTATAGATTTACCAATAGGAAAAGTATATAAGTATTCTTGGATTGCCAGCTCAGTTTCAAGTATTGTTGGATTTGGTGGAAGTGCTGCAATTCTTATAAAAAATCACTTTTATAAAAATTATGTTAAAGATAAATCAGAATTAACAAAAGAAAATTTAAAAGTTGTAGGATTAAATTTAAGTGGATTTTCTTTAATATGTCTTATATATAGTATATGGTGCTTTTTCACTATTAAAGAATTTAATATAGTTTTTTATGCATCAATTTTATTTGGACTTTATATTGTAGGAGTTTTAGCTTTTAGTACATGTAAATGTATAAAAGATAAGAATAAAGAAGCATATTTAATTAATTTGAAGATAATGTCTATTTCGATTCTTGAATGGATAACAACTATTTTATTAATTTATGGATTAATAGTTATTTTAGGAATAAAAGTAACATTAGTTCAATTTGCGCCTGTATATATTAAAGCAATAATAATAGCTATTATTAGTATGGTACCAGGTGGTGCAGGAACATTTGATTTAACATTACTTGTAGGATTAAAGAAATTTAATGTTCAATCAGAACAAATATTATTATTACTTATATTATATAGGATAAGTTATTATATAGTTCCTTTATTAATAGGGGTAATATTATACATAACTGAATTATATAACAATACTAATTCAGAAATAAAAGAATTGATGTCAAGAATTAACTCTAAAATAGCAAGTACTATTTTAACATTAACAGTTTATATTACTGGAATACTTTTAATATTTTGGATAGAGATTGATATTAGTAAAGTAATTCATAGAAGTTCAATATTTAAAATTAATATATTGGATTTTGCTTTATATTTAAGTATTGTATTAGGATTTTTATTAGTAGTTTTAGCATCAATTTTAAATACTAGAACTAAAAAAGTATATTATATTTTAGTAACAAGCTTTGCGTTAATAACATTATTAACAATGACAGTTATAAAAAGTTTTACTAGCTATTTAGTGGTAATCATTGGATGGTTATTAATTATTTTAAGTAAAAATAGATTTTATAAAAAAGGGTTTATATATACATGGAAAAGTGCTATGAAAAGTATATGCTCAGTTTTAATTTTATTTACTATAAGCTTAATTGTTAATTCACCTTCTTATTCACAGCTTAATTCATTAGATATTAATTCATTAGATATTAATTCAATAAATATTAATTTTAATTCAGAAGAATTTAATTCAGAAGAATTTGATTTATCAAAGATTGATATTGAAGAATCAAAAGCATATGTAGAAAGAATAATAATTTCAATATTTTTAGGTGTAATAATTTCAATATCATTAGTTATAATTTTACTTAATATAAATAGATTTAATAAATTCCCTAAGGAAAAATTAAATAAAGAAAAAATTAAAGAGATAATTTCAAAGCATGGTGGATCAAGTTTAGCTCATTATGTTTTTGTTGGAGATAAATATGTGTATATAAATGATACAGAAGATGTATTTTTCCAATATCAAATTATAAGTGATAAAATAGTTATTTTAGGAAACCCTATAGGAAATGAAAATTCGTTCTTTAATGCTACTAGAGAATTTTATGATTTAGCAGATTTGTATGGATACACATTAGTGTTTACTGGAGTAGATATAAATATATTCCCAGAGCTTCATGATATGGGATATGATTTTATGAAACTTGGTCAAGAAGCAATTGTAAAATTAGAGGATTTCTCATTAGCAGGAAATAAAAATAAGAGTAAAAGACAAGCTGTATCTAGAATTGATAAAGCAGGATATACTTTTTCTATAGAAGAACCTCCATTTACAGATGAGTTATTTAAAGAATTAAAGGATGTTTCTGATGAATGGTTAAATGGTAAAAAAGAGAAAGGGTTCTGTGTAGGCTATTTTGATAGGGAATATATTGAAATGGACAAAATAGCTATAGTTAGAAATGCTGAAGGAGAAATTAAAGCATTTGCAACAATTATGCCTATGTATGATAATAAAACTCTATCAGTGGATCTTATGAGATTTAAAGATATACAATTAAATGGAATAATGGATTTTATATTTGTAAACTTATTTGAATATAGTAAAGAAAATGGATATGAATTCTTTAATTTAGGGTTAGTTCCATTAGCTGAAGTAGGAGAAAGTAAGTATTCATTTATAAGGGAAAAAATAGCATATCAAATATTTATTAATGGAAACTTTATTTATTCTTTTAAGGGATTAAAGAAGTTTAAAGATAAATATGCAAGTGATTGGAATGAAAAGTATATAGCTTATAAGAAAGAAAGTTCACTAGTAATTACATGTATTCAAATATTAAAACTTTTATCTCAAGAAAAAGATACTAGTGATAAAAATTAATTTAGATATTATAAATAAAAACTCTCGGTTATTAAGCCGGGAGTTTTTATTTTACTGTATTATAGTTTTCTCAAGAGAAAGTATGTCACTGTTTTCATTTAAAACATCACCATAAATATATGGTTCAGATTTACTTAAAGTAAAGTTGGTAATAGTAACTTGATCTACCCTTATAGAATCTGAATCACTTAGCTTTGTATCATCAAGCATTAGATAATTTGGAGATATAAAGGTAGTTGATTTTTCATGACCATTTATAGCAATTCTACTGAATGTAGTAAAGTTTTCTCCTTCTACAAATACTTGACCATCTTGTTCATACACATTAGATATTGTTATTGGGGCAACTCCCATTTGTAATTTAGTTCTTTCAAATGGATTAATTCCACCATAGATATATTGATTACCATAAAGCATATCATATTGAAGAAGCTTTAAGTTACGTTGATAATCTTCATCTTCTGAATGATTTTGATGGAAGTTTATTAAAGTTCCAGCAGTTAGATGAAGTCTATCAAGAGTGTATGAAGTTAATTGATAAGCATATAAGTTCTTATCTTCCTTAGGTAAGTTAAAATTAGACCACATTACATAAGGAGTTTCAAAGTTATTATTATAAGTAAGGTCCTCATTTTCAATACCTAAGCTTGGTAAGTGATCACCATACATAACTAACACTATATCTTCATCATAGTTAGATAATGATTGGATTAATTCACCAATAAAGTTATCCATTTCATGAATTTCATTAGTATAATATTCATATGCATAACGAGTTCCTTCGTCTTCAATGCCACCAACAGTTATTGCTGGGTTTTCAAGAACTTTATGTTCAGGATAATCACCGTGACCTTGAACAGAAATAGTATAAACATAATCTTGTTGATCCACAGTAGAATCTAGTGCTTTGATTATTTCTTCAGTAAGGACTCTATCTTTTGCCCAGCCTAAAGGTGTATATTCAAGGTTGTTCATATATTCAATAGATGTAAAGGTGTCGAAACCTAATCTTGAAAATACTCTATGTCTTGTATAAAAGGTACCTTTATTATTATGGATTGCATGAGAACTATATCCTAAATCTTTTAAAGAGTAAGCAGCACTTTCAACTGTCTTTTCCTTTAAGATTGATTTATAAGGATATTCTCCCGGTCCAAAGTAATCTAAGCTCATTCCTGAAATAATTTCAAATTCAGTGTTAGCAGTACCGGCTCCAATAGATGGAACCTCTACTAATCCAGAAGAATAATTTTTAGATAAGCTTCTGAAATTAGGAATTGGATCTTGTGAGAAAGTTACTCCTTCAACTTGTGTAATATCGAAGAATGACTCTAATTGCAAGAAGATAATATTTGGAGTTCCATATTGTTCATTTGCTAGAGAGCTTGTACTAGCTAATACAGATATGTTATCTTCATCGGCACCAACTTGTGTATCTTTTGTAAAGATACTATTGATTGTTTCTTCAGAGTAATTAGTAGGTTTATCTATTCCTGTATTTAATAATGTATTACCAAAGCAATAAGGGAATCCATAATCTAAATAAGCAAAAGCTATATTTCCAAAGTAATCGGTAATAATATTAGCTTTTAAAGCAATCTTTGTTACTCCAAAAAAAGAAAAGAATAGTAATAAGAATGCTGGAATGTTTCTGCTATATTTAATTTTGCCTTGGTATTTTGGTGCAAATATAAAGAATAAAACAAGACCAATTAAGGCAAGTATTAATCCACCACAAATTAAAATTAATTGGAAATTATTAAAATAAGTATGCAACAATGAAAAAGCATTTTTTATCATTGTAAAATCAACTGCTGTAAAAGGGGTAACTCTACTACTTAAAATAATACCGTTAGTTATTCCGAATCCAAGCCAAATAGTACAAATTACTGCATAAACGAAAACACGTCTTTTAAATAAGAATATAAGTGCTAATGATATACAGATAATGAAAGAGTTATATAAGAACACAAGTGGACTTTTTGTCATGTATTTAAAGCCTTCTACCAATGACCTTCTACTAAAAAACTCTATTGCTAAGTTTAAAAACATTGATGTTAATATACAAATAAAAATAGGGTTTTTAAAAGGATTTTTTTTAAAAACTTTCATTTTTACCTCCCATAAATTATATACAAAATATTATATTTGTTAAATAAAGTTAATATTTCAAAAGTAATTTTAGCACTTTTTTAGCAAAAGTAAATACTTTAGGTAAAAATGTAATAAATTTGTAACTAATGTACGTTTTCTAAAGTACTGGTGGTAAATATTTATTAAATAAAAAGAAAGGTGAAAAACATCACCTTCCTTAAGAAAATAATCTAAAGATAAATATGTATATAGGAATTACATAGAAAATAAAAAGTATTAAAAATAAAAGCAAGCAGTATAGATTATAAGAAATTGATAGTAACTTAGAATTAATCTTATATCCATTTTTAACCCAGTATAAGAAGATGAAAAGGATTATTGTAAGTGTAGATAAGCTTGTGACGGTACCAAACTTAAATCCTTTAGGATAATAAGCAAGTTCAATATAGTTATACCCTTCAATTAAAGGTATTCCAATAAAACCATCAAAAACATTTTCTATAGGCTGACCATTGCCATTTATTGTACAAATCCATCCTTCATCATAGGGTATAGTAAGGAAGAGCATTTGATTATTATCGTTAGCACTTGCCTGACAAATTAAATTATTATCATAAGTAATGATATCGGAATAGCTAGCTGTTTTATCAAAAACAAATTTTTCAAATTTATCAATGTCCATACTGCCCACAGATAATTCGGTGATATCAAAATCTCTTAAGACTTCAAGTTTTATGGTTACATCTTCAGTAGAATAGCTTCCTAAATCTAAAAGACCATTATTAAATGTTGAAGGAAAAGTACCATCAGCACTTTGATAAAATCTATTGGATAAATTGCAGTTAAGTAATTGATCATTAATATAAACTTTAAAGCAGTTGAATATTTCGATATTTTGGCTATTATCTAAACTTTTTAGGCAGTTTAAATATAGCTGATTATTAAAGCAATTTACTGTTACTTCTAAATAAGCAGGAGAAGATGAATCTATTATTTCATAGGAATAAGTACCTTCGTTATTTGTAACGCTTAAATTAGTAAGTTTGAAGGAGTTATATTCTTTGAAAAGGTTCTCTTCATCATTACTTAATGCCTTATATAGGTTATTTTGAGCTTCAAAAACCGATTTTGAATTGATAATTACTTCAGTATCAGTACCTTTTGTAAGTAGTAATCCATTATTGATAAAATAATTATTTTTATATATATTAAATGAACCAATAGAATCTAAATAGCTATAGTATTTTGAAGATAATTCACTATCAACTATTACATATTTTATATTGAATAAGCTATCGCTGAAGATAGTTCCTCCAACATCAGAAGTTCTCATCCATACAGAACTATAACCTAATTTTTTCATGATATTCATATGATCCTTATTGGTTAATGATGAAAAATGAGATAAGTCATTTTTATTAGATATATAGGAGCTGTTAAAATTAAATAAATTAAAGGTATCTTTTATTCTAAAGTAACTTTCATCATTAAAATCATATGAATATAAGGAATTTAATACATCATATTCCTCACTGATATAAGGTGTATAGCTATCTATACATATATATATTAAACCATTAAATAGAACTTGAATAAAGAAGAACGTACTTAAGGTAATATACAGTAGTTTACCTTTGGCAATAAGGAATAATATCATATAGCAAATAAAGCAAACTATAAATAAGATAAATAGTATCAAGAAAACTTCCTTATTAGAATGTAAGGTAAGAGTCCTTATAGTATCTTGAATTACCAGATAATAATTTTTATAAACATAATAAATAGCACTTACAAATATAAAGGTTATAGGAATAAGAGAAATAAATTTTAGAGAATTTTTATTTCTGCAACCATATTTATTAATGTAGTATGCTGCCATTATTATTAAGATAAATGTTGGTATAAAGGCAAAGTTTAATGAAAAGCTTGAGTAGCATCCCATGTACCATAATTTATTTATACCATCAATTATTACTTGTATGGTAGTAAAAGCAACGGTACTTAAAGTTAAGATAATGAACTTTCTATTTTCTTTATATTTAATCAGTAACATTATGATAAAAGGTAAGATAGCACCAATTAAAAAGAAATAAGAAATTTTATCTAAAATATATGAAAATGGTGATCCATTTAAAATAGTTGTAATAGATTCAGGCACTCTATTAGATTTCAAAATTTGTATGGTAGACGGTAATGTTAAAGGCAGTACTATAAGCGATGAAAAGAATGTACTGCATAATATTTTAAATATTCTATCCTTTATAAATTCCTTAGGACAATAAAGTTTTAAATAAATAAAGGATGCAAAAATAATAAATAAAAATAACATAAAGCCCACATAAAAGTTACAGGCTGATGCTATGGTAAATAGAGTTATATAATAAGCTGGATTACCATCATCATATAATCTTCGCAATGCTAAAAGTAGTAAGGGAAAGATTATAAGAAAATCAAGATAACCAATCAGTTGATACATAATAAATGTATAGCTACATAAACCATAGCATACTGAAAAGAAATACATCCACCATTTTGATAAATTCTTAAATGTTCTTTGAAAGAAGAACATAGAAGAAACTGTTATTAAGCATACTTTAAGGACAAGCAATATATTCATAAAGTTAGGAATAAAGTTTCTTGGTATCAAAACAGTCAGTAATGAAAAAGGACTTATTAGATAATAAGCAGATATACCTAGAAAGTTTTGCCCCATACCACTGGAGAAATCATAAAATATACTATTATCTGTACGCAATATATCAGATAATTTATAAAATAAAGGTATTTGCTGCTCATACATATCTGCCCAGGCAATGCTACCATTACCAAAAGGAAATAGCCCCTTTAAATAATAAATTATGCCAAATACAATAAGTATGAAAGTAGACGGTATTAAATATATAATTATGTTTTTATATTTCTTATTCAAAAGTATCCTCCTTTTTTTTAAAAGAAAAAAGTTTATATAAAAAAGAATATCATTAAATTAATATTATTGGAAATAAATTTTATAATATACAAAAAAGTTTAATATATTAATATTTAAAGTGGAGAATGGAAGATATAGTATTATATTATACTATATCCTTTATTTTTTTATATAGTATAAATAAACTTTTACAAAGTTTTAATATAATGTATAATATAAGTATAAAAAATTAAGATAGTGTAAAGTTTCGTATGAAAAAATAGCATAGGGCTAATTTGGCATAATAAT
>ERZ827498.1882-NODE-1882-length-21821-cov-3.353992_pt1 | contig 21821 bp, 28 predicted proteins | sample MGYA00519865_ERZ827498 | MGnify/ENA primary metagenome ERZ827498 (study PRJEB31778, sample SAMEA3449328) | human gut metagenome | biome: human gut; feature: human-associated habitat; material: faeces | place: United Kingdom | collected 2010/2012 ...
AACAATCATATCCAAAAAGTATACTACTACAAAATCAATCGCTATCAAGCATACAGCAAGCATTCCATATACTGTGACCTGATGGACCGATTGAATATTAGGCAAATCTGCTACAAGCAATGCAATCATCAAAAAGGTCACCACTGGAAACGCCATAAAGCGAAGCCATATCCTGTTTGCTACTGCATTTACCTTGCGCCGTATAAATATCTTATTGACGATATAGATCAAACAAAACAAGATACTTTTTGACAATAAAGCAAGTAACATCTGCGTCGACGATAATGAAATAATCCTATTTTCCAAAAACATACTTGCCAAAACAATAAAACAAAAATCAACAACCAAAATAATACTTTGATATATTGCTGCAAGCACAATACTCTTTCTCCAATTCTGTCGAAAAGAAAACTGCAGCATTATACTCAAAACAAGCACTATCATCAATAATTTAATCACAAAATACTTAGCAAATATTGTTGATGTCACATCCAGAAAAACCGCCGATATAACAACGGTTGCTATTGTACGCCTTACTGTGATTTTGTCTCCTGCTTCACAAAAAGTCTGTGCGTAAAAAAAATAAATACTGACTTCAATAATAATTAATAAAAGTCCTTGAATAAATCCTAACATATCAACTCTCCTCTACCTGATAAGTTTCCTATGTATTTCGCTTTCGCCTTGGAATTGCCTGATCACGAAACAGTTTGCAAACTTCTGTTTTTCTCTGTTTTGATATCGTTAAAACTGTTCCGTCTAAAAGTTCAACTTCTTTAGAATTATAGGCATATACATACTTCATATTTACCAAGTAACTTTGATGAATACGAACAAACCCATTCCAATGATTTTCCTGTTCCCAAATATTGAGTGTACATCTTGCCAAAGTAAATACATAATTGCTTTCTGCTTGAATATGAAATTTCAAATCATGTAGTATACTTTCTATATAAATAATATCTTCCGTTTGGAGGAACATATCTAACTCTGTAAAATGATATTTCTTGACCTGTTTTATTTCTGGATTTATATCAAGACATGCATCTAACGCTTCCTGCACCGCCTGCGTCATCGTATCCTTATTCTTGATAATATAACGAAATGCCGCCACCTTAAACGCATCTAGCGTATACTCTACGTGAGAAGACACAAAAATGACCTTTGACTGTTCATTCAATTTACGAAACCATGCAGCAGCCTCCAATCCATTCATCTCTTTCATTTCAATATCCAAAAATACAATATCATATTTCCTGCATCGTACTCCCTTTTCCACAAACTCTTCACCAGATTCAAACAAATCTGCAGTAAATTCAACTTTTTTTGAATCTATGTATCCTTTGACCACGTTAAAAAGTTCTTCTAACATGATCGGTTCATCATCACAAAATGCAATACTTAACACTTTCTTCCTCCAAATTACATATGTATATTCTGCTTCGCAGCCGCTTGTTTTTCTTTGCTAGATTGCATATATATTTATTATCTGTCAAATAACTTACCACTGTCCTTTTCTCTCTTAGGTTCATCCGTACAACTACGTTTCTTTCACTTCCTGTCCCAGTCCGATTGCCAACACCATAAATGCTGCACAGGTGATCATAGCCATAGCCAAATACAATACCATGCCTCTATTCCCAACAATCCATAATATTATAACGATACTGCTTTCTACTGCTGCAATGATTCTAGCACGCCATTTAACATGAAGAATCTCTGTCTTAGACATAAACATATTGGGATGATTTACAGTTCCAATGATCTCTATAACAATACCGGATACAACAAATACACCAAATATTCCTACTTGTATTAATGCTGCTACATTATGTAATAAATAGTAAATCATTACAAACAACGCAATAGAGCAACTATAACAAGATATAAAACGTGATAAATGATAGCCTCCTGTCCGCCTTCTCAAAATATACAAAAATGCCAGATATCCAACAGTTTGCCATAATATATGGAAAAATATCCCTATACATATTATTGTTACAAACCATATTATAGATTCAGCAATGCATAAAATACTGTATACATACTCTTCTTTTTGACATTGTTCAACGATATTAAATTCTATCATCTCATCTACTAATTTTTCTACAAAACAATACATCTATCTACCTCTATTTCAGATATATTCTTCATATTGAATATACAGATAATGCTTCTTGATCGCATAAACATTGTCTGCGTATTCTCTGCCATCTTCTCCCACAGATGCAGACAAGATTCCTTAAGTTCCCTTTTGATTGGCTCTACTTATATGACTATTTAGAAGCCCAAAAGGTTCATTTCATCTTGCAATAAAAGAATTTCACTTTCTGATACCGCCTACGCATCAGATATTTATGATCGCAGAGCTGAACCAGACTGCGCCAGTCATTTGACGGATACGTATCATCCTGCCTGATCACCGCCTGAAAGCAGTGATCAAGCAGATCATAGCACTGCACACCAAAGAAAACCTCATTGAGATAGTCACTGCCATCATGAAAAGATTCCGGGCATACTGTACGGTTTAAGTAACAGATTCCATTTCCTGGTGCAATATAGCCCATAAGCTGTTCTTTCACGTACCCTGGCACAAAAGAATACTGTGCGGAAGTGACTCGATACAGATAAACTCCATACTTCCACATATCATCCGGCACTAAACGAAATGCTCTGTCAAGTTGATCATATGTGATCTTCTTGGTGCCATATTTTTTTCAACAAACGGACACAGATCAAACATATTAGGGAAAAGATAATGGATCGCATATGGATAAAAGGTCATGCTGGCATCTTTTGCATCCCACTGATACCTGATATAATGAGAGCCTCTCATCTGTATAAAATGATTGTATATCCACTTTCGGCCATCCTCTGATCCGCTTAGAATTCCAAGCAAGAAATTCTGTTCCGGCCATGCCCGGATACCGACATCAGCCAATGGCAATATCCGGGCAGATTTTATTCTCTTTTGAAACAATGGTTATCTAATCCTTTATTGTTCATTTCAAATAAGTTGTAGCTTTCCAATCACTTGTAACAAATTGTCCGCTTTCTGTATTAAAGACTAGATGATCTCCCTGTTGTCCTGTCATGGTAAATGTGTTCAGAATCTTATCTTTATCGTCATGATCATGCACCTGAAATAATAACTTTCCTGATTTAATCGTCATCCCCGGTATGCCATGTTGTAGAACATATTCTGCTTTATTGAATCCTGCCGCATAATCATTACAAGTTAAGCGATACATCTTTTTCACATAAAACTCTCGATTAGAACGAATCCCGATAGCACAAATTGCATATCGCGGAAGTCCTGCTCCAACGCTATCGTATCCTGCATAGACAATTTCTTTTTCACCATCACCATCGATATCATATTTTATGGAACTTTTCTGATAGGGTTTTCCTTTTGCAGTTACTAACTCGCGAATGGGAGAATTATTTTTATTCTCTCTTAAATATTGCAAAACTGCTTTTTCCTGTCTGTATTCAATATAATACATTCCAACACGTACTACTGAGCATAGTATAATTACTGTAACGAACACCGCTATAAGTCGTATAAAATTTTTCCTTTTTTTACTCAATTTTTATCCTCCTCCTTATCAAAGTCCTCCCAATCACTCGTAACAAACCGTCCGCTTTCTGTATTAAAGACTAGATGATCTCCCTGTTGTCCCGTCATGGTAAATGTATTCAAAATCTTATCCTTATCGTCATAATCATGCACCTGAAATAATAACTTTCCTGATTTTATCGCCATACTCGGTATGCCATGTTGTAGAACATATTTTGCTTTATCAGGTGCAACTGTATAGTCAAAACAGGTTAAGTCATAAATTGCCTTTACATAAAATTTTTGACCGGAATGAATCCCAATTGAACAGATCACGTATCTTGGATATCCGGACCCCAATTCATCATATCCTGCATAAACAATTTCTTTTTTACCATCACCATCAATATCATATCTTACAGTTTTTTGCTGATACGGCTTTCCATCATCATTCACCAGGCCACGAAAAACCGATTTGCTCTCATTTTCTTTAAGATAATGTAAAATCTTACTGTCCTGCCTGTACTCAAAATAATACATTCCAACACGTACTGCTGAGCCTAGTATAATTGCTGCAATGAACACCGCTATAAGCCGTGTAGCTACTTTTCTTTTTTTGCTCATCCATTTCTTCTCCCTTCTATTTGATTGTAATAGATATTACATTGCGTGTAAATGACTATGCGATATAACTACTTTCTTCACGTTCTTATTCTTCAAAAAGGCTTTCTTTAAAGTTGTCTTTGCATGTTTCACCTTGGTCAATCTGCTGAGGTCTAACACTTTCAACTTTAATGAATACAACTTGCTGCATTTTGCTAAATTTATTGTTTTTAATTTCTTGCAGCCAATCACTTTCAACGCTTTCAGCTTCTTGCAATTTGATAACTTAAGCGATTTACATCCCTTCTTATCAAGACTGGTGAGTGTAAGATATTGCACTGACTTTGGAAGCTTTACTTTGAAAATCCCATAGCTGGCACATTCTAATGTATTAAGACGGCTGCATTTAGAGGCATCTATTGCTGCGCATTTAGCACTAACAGATAAGCCCTTCAATGCTGCCATTTTGCCGAGGCGGACCTGCTTGATCGGATATTTCCCAGATTGCGTAACACTGGCCAATAAGAAATACCCCAGCTTCACTTGTACAGTGGTATTAAGAGTTAGCTTTGATAAAAGTTAAGAAACTATCACTTGCACTTCCCGATTCATCATAGAGATCTGATTTAAGAAACCGTAAACCATGTCTTAAATCACTCAATTGATATACCCGGTCTTTGTCGACCTCTAGAATATCATAAGATGATGATAAATAATCAACTAGCAGCTTTATATTATACTTTTTGTTACCTTTTTCGAAATCTCTCAGCTTTGAATAGGCAACAACCAATTTTTTTAATTCCATTATATATTTGTTTCTATTTGCATCACTCGGCTCATTACGGTATTTTTCATCCACTTGTATAGCCAGATCGATATGCGTGCTACAATCTTTCTTAAGCGAAGCGGATTTTAAAGAATGATATGTGATATTACAAAATGCAAATAAAATAATAATTAAATATTTAATCCTTTTTTTCATATTATGAATTTGCCACCTCACAATTTGTAGATACACTAACATTAAATGCGCTATTATATTGATAAATAGATAATCGCGTTTTCATCTTATAATGTATAGTTCCTTTAGTGTAAATATGATAATTTCCTGTCTTTTTTGAACTATAAACAAATTGTACATAGCCTGCATACCCTTTCTTAGTTGTCAAGGCATTATTATTTGCAATGTCTGCACTATATTGTGAATTAAAATTCCACTGTGATTTATTATCATATGTGGAGCCTTTAATTTTACTAAATTTTTGTTTAATCCCCGCCGGAACAGTAACATTAGCAATACTTAATGATAAAAAATTACCAAATGGAATAGAAATTGAAAGCGATGGTGTAAACCAACTCGTAGTATTTGGACTTGCCTTTATAAAATCTACCCTTTTTGATCCCGTATAAATGTTTAAATCTGCATCATGATGAAAATATGTAATAGCACCTGGCATTTTAATTGCCTTACGAAAATAATATTGTGCATTGCCTTCATGTGTATTTATTTTCGCTCTTGCAGCATAAAGTTCATTTCCATGTGTTTTTTTAGGACAATATAATGAAATTGCCCCCAAATAATAATGTTTGCCACCATATGAATATACAGAATACTGTACCGTCCTCGCTAATGTTTCATAATCTTTATTATTTTTCACTTTCTTTTTTATAGCAACTTCTCCTTTCGCAAAATCTTCTGACTCTTCCATCGACACAATTTTTTCACTGGAATTTTCTACTTCATTATTTTCAGTGATGAGGTCAGACATTATATCGTTTTCTTTCATTCTTTTGCCATAGACTTTATAATAATCCTGCCCTGATTCCAACTCTCCAAATGATATCATCACATATGGTTCAGTATTTACAAACGCATCGTTAATGGTAACTGCTAAGGAGCTTCCGTCATATTCTCCATACAAATATCCAAAAACTCCTTCGTTCAAAATGTACAATTCCCCTTTAATATGTACATGAATAATTGTATTATTGTGTAAAAATGATGCAACCCCAGAATATTCAGCCTTTTCAGATAAACATTTTTCTAAATCAGTCTTAATATCTATAGTGACATATTCACCCTCTTTCACCTCTACGTGATTTTTGTCTTTAGGCATAAATTTGGCTGTTGCGTCACTATCAACCTTAGAAGTAAATAAAATATTAGCATATTTCTTTACATCAATAATTCTACTACTATAAATGGAGAAATTTGATAATCTTATCTTTTCATCAATCTTATCACCATATACATGAAACGAAAACACTTGATTGGGTTTTATTACAATATCTTGGTTGTGTACAAATGTATAGTAATCATACTGTTTTTTTATTTCGCCAATATCACTTGTTATTTTCTTCATTGAGGTATTAAATTTAATATTCCACCCCATTATCGTATCGTCAGAAATATTGCGTATGGTTATTTTTGTCTGATAATCATTTTCGGAATCAATCTCTAACTTGTAGGCAACTTTGTCCAATAATGTATAAGAGGATACTATTTTAAAGTTTTCAGGAATAGATGCACTAACATCCTTTTTTTTCGCCCTAAAACTTATAGTTTTTCTCTTACCAAAAGGTATAGATTGCTCATACCCCTCACTATTAACAGTATATATACCACCTTCGTAACTATATATATCTGCTCCCCAAATTTCTTCTATCATATCATTCATGAAAAAGCTTAATGCATAATTGTCGATTGCATACTCACCCGTGCTTTCTATCGTTAGGCTAGCAATATAACAATCCTCCCATTCGCTATTAATGGTATATGTCACCTTATATCCCTTATACAAATATTGAGTTACATGCCCCTGCGCCTGTGCTGAAACATTTTTACTTGCACCAAATATAGTCAACGCCAAAGAAAACATTATCATACTAAAACATAATTTTACTTTCATTATTTACCTCATTTCTTTATAGTTACTTGTCTTTCTTACGCAGCCTGTAGATAAACTGCCGGTCTCTCACTGTCACCCATCATCTTTTTCGGATCATAATTCACTCCTTTGGCCAGCATGGCATAAAAGGCACGTATCAACTTTGCTACAAGTGACATTGCAACTTCAAAAAGCAGATATCTGAACCTCTTTTGGTCTCGTCTGCTTATTGTTGTCTCTCCCTTGTGCTTTCCAGAACTGTTTTCAACCAATCACATTGGCACAGCCTTAGCCGTAAGCACACCATTTTCCATATGAAACAATCCATCTACCTCCTGCTCCACAAAGGTATGATCATGACTGACTACCACAACCGTACAGCCTCTTTGAACTTCTTCCAAAACCACCTTTTTGAACGCATCCTTCGCATCCGTATCCAAACCATTCGTTGGTTCATCAAGCAGCAAAAGATCCGGGCTTGATAAAATTGCCTGCGCTAACACTGCCTTCTGTTTTAAGCCAGCGACAACTTTGCAAATCTCATGTTCTTTCGGTCTGTTAATCCCATTCTCTGAAGCGTCTCTTCTATCTTCCTTTTGTCACATCCACCGCTTAATTTTGCATAATATTTCATATTCTGATACACGGTCATATCATCATATAATCCTATATTTTCGATGCTTAAACCTATATTTACCACCTGCGTCAGTTTCTTCACTTTCTTGCCGCCGTAGTGCACTTCTCCGTCATCCGGATGGATCAGTCCCGCCAGCAGACGCAGCAACATTGTCTTACCACTTCCGTTTTCTCCGATAATTCCATAAAGTTTTCCTTCCTCCAGCGTCAGATCTACTCCTTTTAATACCTCTTTACCACCCAGTTTTTTATTGACATGAATCAATTCAATTCGTTCCATTTGTGTTCCTCCTTTTCTGTCCGTCCGGCAATCTGCTCCGTCAATATCCTTCACTTTCAATTTTAATAAGATCGATATGCTCCAGCCACTTGGCACAGGCTAAAATAAGAGCTGTAATCTCTCCCACAAACACAGTCAGCATTTTCATAAAACCTATTTTTCCTGCCGTTGTATAAACAAACATAGCGCATGCCGGATTTAATGCAAGCATCCACATGGCATCCTTATATTTCCGGTAAGGTTCATACATTCCGATCATGATCAATGCAGCTAACACGACAGCCCCTACGATACAGGAAGCACTCCGTCCAATCCGAATATCTGAAACCACCGTAAACACAGCCGCAAAATATACCATCATAAATAATGCCAGCCATGCCTTTGGCAGCACTGCGGAATGTGGAATAACCAGTCGTTTATGCACATAGTAAGAACTAAGTTCGTAAACAATGGTCAAATAAATTCCCATATAGACTGCGCATATAACAGCCAACCCTGCCATCCTGCGGACAAGCCATTTCGTCCGCCTGTGCATCCGCACCAATGCGTAGACTCCCTGATTCAGGATCTCTCTACTGAGATAATCATGCATGACAAAAATAAACACAATCAATACAAACAGATTCTGCATACCCAGCGTCAATGAATGTGTTTTCACCACTTTAATAGAATCAAAGATGCTGCTGACAAACATATCATCCGTCGTATTTCCCGGATAACAGGTTCCAAACAGAAATGTAAGATTATTGAAAAAAGCCAAAAAAACAGAAGCAATCATCAAAAAAATTATTTTCTTTTTCAAAAGTACATCTCCAATCCCCGGATTCGTCTCACCGCGATCAATATCCCTGACAATAATACAAGACCTATATTTATGAGCAAAAATATTTGTGTATACCCTGTATTCCAACGGTCGCCAACACATAGGACATAGCTCAGATCGAATCCCTTAATATACTGTGAGTAACGCATCGTAAAATAAAAGAACCCATATAATAATACAAATACCAAGGCAAAGCTTCTGGTCAGCCACAGGCTGCAGGCATATGCGAACAATCCAAGCACTCCTGCAAACACTGCGATCACTATGCAAAATACAAACAGATAGAGTACCGTATGTGTCACATAATAGCCCATCAGAGGCATCGGATGATTGTCTGCCAGAGCCATGTAATATAATTCCGTGTATCTTTCCCCAAATGGTGTCGGATAGGCTTCCCCATAGGTCAGCTCACATGCCAGCAGATTCAAAGCATAACACACAAACACCATAACTGCATTCCCTGTAAAGTACGCCATTGCCTTAGCAGACAGATAACGGAACGGGCTCGTCCGCTGCATGACCAAAGCTGCATTGCGGCTTCTTTTCGTCTCCTCATACCACGCTGACACACAGGGAAGTACCATGAGAAGCGGAAAGACCTTGATAAATATCGGCTGATATTTATTGAAACTCTGATATGCTCCCATAAAATAGCCGCTTGCGGCATACGGTTCCTTGACAAATCCCCGGATTATCCAACTGGCGGTGTGTAGATAATCTGCCGCAGCATACAAAAACAACACCATAAACGCAAGCCAAAAACTCCGCTTATGAAATAATCGGTAAAGTTCACTGACATATACCCGCCATATACTGCTGTATTTCTTTTTATTCATTACCTGTACGCTCCTTTCGTTTCCAGTTGGCTGCAAGTTCTGCATAGTTATCTCCCACGTAATATCTCAAGATAGCATCTTTGGTGCGATACCATTCTTGTAAGATCCCTGTTCCGCATGTAAAAAGATCATAATCAGATAACTCTTCTAACGTATATACTTTTCCTTTTTCAATGATCTGAAGGGTCTGGCTGTCAGAAAGCCGCAATGGAGATATATCCCAAGATGCACTATTGCCTGTTGAATAATTTATTGGCAGCTTAGCTCCATGCGTCTCAAACTTTTCTGATATATCTGAATTTACTATTTTATCGTAAACCAACAAATAACATTCATTCTGACGAATCATAGGGGTAATATTACTTGTCTGATATATATTGTCTTTTTTGGGAATATAATTACAGGAATACGTAACCGAAATCGTCTCTCCCTCTTTGACAGAGCCATCACTCTTAATGCTCTTAAGCAACTTCATATGTCCTGTTGCTGATCCTGAAGTTTTTATAAAATCATCGGACACATAGAATACTCCTACATTTACATACTCATCGTACACATGCTTTAATCCCTTTTTCGTACGGTATTCTTTTATACCATCCTGCCACGATGCAGTAACGTCATCCTTCTGTCCAACCAGATCATTGAGATCAAATTGCACTTTCATGTTATCCCATGCCGACATTCGCGTTCCGGATTTAAATATCGAATGTGATATAGTATCTCGGCAGAGGATCCCGGCACCAAGACAAATCATACATACTACACTTATAAAAATGAATTTCACTTTCATATATTTCTTTCCCTCCTATTGTGATAACTTATGAATTTAGTGTAAACAACTGTTGTTTAAGATTCAATGTGGTTTTTGTTTAAGATTTGTTTAAAATTTACCCCGGCAAAGCATACTCTGCCGGGGTTCAATACTGTTGCAGCTTTTTGTAATCCAACTTTCCATTCATCGTACGTGGCAGCTCCTCTATCTGAATATACTTCACACTGCCACGCAGGATCGGATAGCGTTGCAACACACGTCGTTCCCATGCTGCATCCGGTTCTTTCGTTCCAAATATCCCGATCATTTCCCGCTCTCCGTCCGCAGTCATGACCGCTGCAACCTTCTGGCCAAACATTTTTCCGATCTCTGTCTGCAGTTCATCCAACCCCACACGCTGTCCGCATATCTTCGCATAACGGTTCATACGTCCGGTGATATACAGATAGCCATCCCCATCTATATACCCTGCATCCCCGGTATAACGAAGCACCGTATATTTATACGATTCCTGCTCTGTAATAAACAATTGGTTCAGACTGTGTGCATATCCCAGAAAAACGTTCTTTCCCTCATAAACAATTTCTCCACATCCGTTCTCATCTGCACGTGAGATTGTCAGTTTTCCTCCGGGTATGACCGTACCGACACTATCGATCTTATCCGGATGATCATTGAGAAAAAAGCTGCTGATCCTGGCTGTTGCTTCAGTCTGCCCATACATAACCGCCAAATCCACATTTCTACGTTCAGCCTCCTGCAGCAGATATTCTTTCATACTGCGGCTCATCGCTCCCCCTGCCGTTGTCATCAGCCTTAATGCATCAAATGTCCGGTCAAACACATGCAGCTTACGGTACCATTCGTATGCATATGGCACACCGCTGATAGCGGTTACTCTGTTTTCTTCCAGATAGTCCCAGCATTCCTTATGAAAAATATCGGTTTCCGGGATAAGCAGACGGCCTCCTGCATAGATCGTGGAATTGACCACAGAAAGACCATAAGAGTATGAGACTGGCATAAGCACAGCTGACCGCTCTGTACAATCCATACGCAGAGACTCGGCGATCGACTTGGCATTGGCCGCCAGATTTGCTTTCGTAAGCATCACCAGTCTTCGCCCGCCGGTACTCCCCGATGTTGGTATTAGTAACGCCAGATCCTCAAGCCAACGATAAGTAAGTTCAAAGCCGGCATTGCCCCGGCTTGCGATCACATACCCGTTCCACTCACAGGCAGTTTCATAGCATTGATACCTCTTTCTGTTTTCGGAACACTCGTTCTGTCCACCGGAATATTGTGGCAGATTCCGGTTCTTCGGATACACAAACCACTGTGGCCGGTACTCATCCATATATTCCTGCACCTGCTCATCCCGCATTGACGCATTCAGCAGTATCAGCGGGACATTATTTTTCAGGAAAAAGCCATATAACGCAATGGATTCTGCCGAATTATCTGCCAGCAAAAGTGCATGCTGTCCTTTGTGTACGGATATCGGTATTGTCCGGATCAACGATATGATATTCTCTGTTGTGACCATCCTGCCCATCCGTCATCCCTCCCGCACCTGTCTGGCTATCATTTCACAAAAACTGCCTGTATTGCTGAAATTTTCACTCAACAGATCCACATCATCAAACGTAATACCAAAACACTCCTCCACATCAGCAATGATCTGCATCACCATCAGCGAATCCGCCCCCAGATCTTCGAAAATGTCGGTTTCTTCCGTGATCACTATAGGATCTCCGGTCTCCGGATCCGGTTCTACATATCGACGCAGGATTTCTGATAATTTTTTCAAAATCATCGCATTGTCTGTCATTGTGCCGTTACTACTGCCATCTGTCATTCTATCCATCACTTTCTCTCCCTCTGTTATTGATCTGCAACGCTTTCTACATCCCCTGTCTGCTCCGGTATCATGCACCAAAAAAACTTCAGCTTGCCGGTCAGTTCATCCGGGAGAAGCTGCTCATAATATCGAAATAAAAACGCTGCCTCCCCTACCAGGCTGTCCCGGATAAATTCACAGAATAATCCCTCGATCTCTTCCGGTTCACCATCTGTTGCCATAAAAATCTCAAACGTATCCACTGTCGTCTGCCGCACCTGATACTGATAGATCCGTCCCTCCATGCAGCACTCTACCGCCTGGATGACCCTGCGGAACAGGTTGGCAGATATCCTTTGTCCGTCCTGCAGACGGATCATGTCATCTTTTCTTGCACCGGTCAGTTCTAATACTGCTCCATGGCAGCCACACGTACAGGATACATCTTTCCACCCGGCAATATCCCCTGTATCATACCGGATAAACGGCATCACCTTATTATGCCGCGCTGTCACGATCACATGACCGGTTCCCGCCGCCCGTTCCTGTTCCGTAAAGGGCTCGATCTCCACATATACGTTATGATCCATCACGTGCAGATTTCCTTCCGGGCATTCATATGCGATCGATCCAATCTCATTACAGCCGTACTGGCTGGCCGTTACTGCATCAAACGCACTTTCAATAAATCTGCGCTGTCGATCCGTTACCATTTCACCACTCAGCTCGATATACGTCAGCGATCCCGGAACTTCTGCTCCCGTCTCATATATGTATCTGGCTAAGATCATGGCAATGCTTGGCTGTAACAACAGCCACTTCGGTTGAAAAGCATAGATCCTGCCAAAGATCTCATCCAGCTTTTCCCGTTGCAGCAGTTCTTTGGAAATGCCCAGATAATTCTTCTGTTCGTCATACTTTGTTTGTCCATAATGATCTCTCAGGGTAAAGAAAAAACAAAATTTTGCATCGGTATTGATCCCATAATATTTCCGCCGGTACAGCCAGAGTGAAAAAAGCTGTCCTGCGCTTTCCGCATTGGTAGAAAACGCCTCTAAGCTGATCCCGGTCGACCCGGAAGTATATGCACTTTTCACCTCCGGCGTGCCAAGTTTGGTGTAATATTCCCTGGAAATAATAGATACTCCCGCATGCGCCGCCTCCTCTTTGGTAAGGATCGGAAGGCTCTTTCCATCCTGCAGGTTGGCGCCTGCATATTTTTCCGCATAGAATGACGTGTATTCTACTGCGTACTGTACTAACTCTTCTCTCGTCACATTCATCCTCTTTTCTGTACGGTAAATCCGTTACTGCGTTGTTCGAACCAATGAAACCTTAGATATCTGCATTGATCAATGTTTTTTCTGATGTGACCTCTTACGGCCACATCAGGCCTCCACCAAAGAAATCAACGTTTTTGTCGCACAAATGTCTTTTTGTTTCATCGCCTGCAGCCGTTCCCGAAGTCTGCGTATGGTCTCCAGATCATCCGTCACGGTATATTTGATATACATATTCTGTGCGATCAGGCTTTCTTTCTCCAAAGTTTCCAGTTCCTCATGCAGCGTATCATCCATTGCTGCATACCCATGCTGCACCATATATTGATACCGTTTTCTCATTAAATACTTGTGATCACACATCTGCACCAGACTGCGCCAGTCATGCGCAGAGTATTCATCATCATACTCAAGGATCGCCTGCATACTCCGATCGATCAGATCATAGCACTGTGCTCCGAAAAAGACTTCATTCAGATAATCTTCTCCATCATGAAACGGATCCGGACAGAGTGTCCGATCCATATAGCAAATACCTCTCTTTGGTTCCAGATAGTCCTGTAACTGTTCTTTTACATATCCGGGAACAAAATCATACGCCTTTTCCTTCGCACCATATAAAATCACTCCATAACACCACTCTTGTCCGGTGATCAAAGAAAATGCCGTATCCAGCTGATCATACGATATCTGTTTTTTGGCATACTTCCCATTTTCAAAGTTATCGGTAATATAAACACATTTTGCAGCATCATCGTACCCATAAATAAATGTAGGATGATGATATCCATGATTCCCGTGCATATCATCGCGAAAAAACTGATCCAAAAAGGTGGAGATATAAAACCCTTCTTCGATTGCCGAGATCACAAAACTGTGAAATTTTGAAAATAATCCAAACACAAAAGAACGTGGCAGTACATATTTATCTATGAACGGACACAGATCAAACATATTTGGTGCAAGATAGTGAATAGCATATGGATAAAATGTAACACTGGAATCCGTCTTGTTCCATGCACGATTGATATAGTGAGTTCCACGCAGCTGTATAAAATGATTGTATATCCATTTCTCCCCTTCCTGCATCGACATCAGGATCTCAAAAAGAAAATTCTGCTCCGGCCATGCTCTGATCCCCATCGCCCCCAGCGGAAGCACCTTTGCTCTCATACTTTTCCTTCGAAACATCATCTTTCCTTCCTGCATTTACAAAAGCAGACGGCATATCATATCGGTATCTATATGTAATATATGCATCACGCTCAAAATGCCCTCTTCAACTTCTTCTCTGCTGTAGGAAGACCTCTCCAAAAAAGCATCATCTTTGTCGTTGATATACTTATATATCTGCAGAGCCACCTCAAGCATTGCCATTTTCTCAGACTCAGACGGATGCATATCCGGCCTCCTCTGTTCCGTCTCTTCGATAAGTTCATTTTCAACTTCGTTGATCTTTCCCTCATCGATCATCCCCAGCCAGACCTCATATTTGTCTTTCTGTGCTGCATTTTCCAAAAATTTTGGCTGCTTAAACCGGTTTTGTCCAAACAGCATCACACCGATACACCGCAGCGTGTTGTATACAGCCCGCTTTGTTTTGTTTGTCTGATACTTTGCCATGTTAATGTATCCTCTCTTTCGTGATACCGACAACATAATAGACCAAAAAAGTGACCAGAGTTACGCTCGCAAACATGACCGCTGTGTACTCTGCTGTCACCGTGATGGCACCTTCTGACATGTTGATCACACTTTTTAAGGAAAACCTTTCGTACTGTGCCTGGCCGCCAAAAAGATACGCCATATAGGAATACACGATAAATGGGATAAATACCACTGACATCCTCTTATGGATAAACTGGGAAAGTAACAGCGCCGTTCCGGCAAGCATCCCCCCCGCCAGCATGTTGACGAACCAGTAGATCAGCATATAGATCCATGGAGCCGTATAATAAAACTGCGAAAACATATTTCTGTCCATTATGAAGCTACGTTGGGCTCTCTGGTACAATTCCGCACACGGATACTTTGTCGCACACAGTGCAAACGACAGCGCTAACGGTAATAACACTGCAACGGCACCGCTGACATATGCGGCGATGTATTTTGCCAAAAAATATCTTCTCTTACTCTGTCTTACCAGAATATTTCTGGTATAATGCAGCTGCTCATCACGTACCAGGCTTGTTCCAAACGGCAGCACGGCGAGGATCGGGAACAAAATATAATAAATCCCGTTATACGGTAGGAACATATTGTCTCCGATATATTTTTCAAATGCTATATACGGATAATACGTCACATCATGCTGTTCCAACATCATTTTCCGTATCTCCGCAAAGTGCCTGTCCATCTGCAGCGAACTATATAAGTTACCGGCAGCCAGGATAACCGCCACTAAAACTACAACTAACATCCCACGACTACGAAATGCTCTTCTTAATTCCGTTTCGATCATAATTCTTTCCTCTCTATTCTTTAAACAGCAGATCCCTGCGCTTAAACAGTATTGTTCCGATGACAATGCATACAATGATCCCTGCTATGGAACACCGCAGATTGCCAATATACCCGATCGGCGTCTTCAGCATACGGACCGGGATTCCCCAATTGCCCCACAGAAAAACACTCTGTTTATACGCCGAAATTCCCTGTATCACCAACAACAGTATGATTGCCACTGCCGGCGACCAGACTACTTCTAACAGCATCTGTAACAGACACAGAAACATCATCACTGCAACCGGAATAAACAGAACCACGGCACACACATCTGCCGTCTTCCAGTTTAAGAATCCTTCCACCGACGTGGTGACGAGACGCTTGGTCAGATGCATTTTCATCGGGATACCGCGCCATGCAAAGATAAGAAACATCGGTATGTAATAGATCACATAGGCAAGCAGTGTGCTGAACATACACCAGACACATTTTGACAGCCACCAGCCTGCACGTGACCGGCTCTTCACGATCATGACGCTGCCATGCTCTTCCAGATCCCCGGATGTATATCCGTTTACCACCAGAAGCATAAATGCCTGCATGATCAGCCATATCGTCGGAAACTTGTATGAATGCAGTGTATTTGGCTGATAAGGCTGTGTTCCTGCCGTCATGATCAGCCAGTGATCCAATAAGGTTCCCGGATTACGCACTTTATAATAATTCAGCACCTGTCTCACGGCATCTGCCACTCCAAGCAGCAGCGGAAGCAGGTAATATCCAAAACGTCTGACGGTACCATAACGCAGATCGTACTTCAACATCCTTCCAAACTTCATGCTGCCCCTCCATTCTCCTGTCCCTCGATCCTTCCATCGCGCAGATGCACGATCTCATCTGCAAGCAGGTTCATCTCTTCCTTGTCATGACATGCCACGATAATGATCCGTTTCTCATTCTTCAGGGACAAAATAAGGCTTCGTATCTCTTCCACACCTTCTCCGTCGATCGCATTGATCGGCTCATCCAGCAGAATGATATCCGGACTCCCAAGGATTGCTGCAGCTATGCCAAGCCTCTGTTTCATGCCGAGAGAATACTTCTCTACCTTTTTGTGTCCGGCATCGTCCAGGCCCACATCACGGATCAGCTGCCGGATCTCCTCTTCAGGCACTCCGCCCTGCATCTTTGCCAAAAGTTTTAAATTCTGGGAAGCATCATATTCCGGAAGAAGCGACGGATTTTCTAACAATAATCCAATACTTCTCGGAATCGATATATTTTTATGCAGCTGCTCACCATTGATCACGATCCGTCCGCTTGTCGGACGGATCAGTCCGGATATCGCCCGCATCAGCATGGTCTTGCCGGAGCCGTTCTTACCTTGAAGGCCATACACTGTTCCGCCTTTCATTTCCAGACAGATATCCTTTAGTACGGTGGCGTCTTTGATCTTCTTTGTCACGTGTTCGATTGATATATTCATACTTTCTTATCCCCTTTATCATTATTTCCTGTTATCTGGTCCTTATTTCTTCTTGATCTGCGAACTTTTTACCAGTATGTTGACTGCCTTTCCGAGCACACCCGCCCGTGGATCCAGCTTATCCGGATCCGAAATACCATCGCCTCTGCCGCACAGCCGCACATAAAAGTCCGTCTTGTCAATGTCCCAGTACTTCTTATGGCAATATGTCAGTTTTCCGGTAACACACGTTACCTCTTCTCCCGGATTGAGCTGAATGACATCCGGATCAAACTCTATCTTTTTACTACAGGTAAAATATGTATTATCCCCTTCATATACATACCTGCCATCTTTCATATAATTTCCCGTCGCCGGTACGGAAGCACGGATCCGTTTTGCCGTGTCAGAATAATTTTTGATCCTGCACTTGATAAACATCATATACCATGCACCTCCTTTTGCGGTCGGATCATCATCGTTCCGCGCGTTTCCCTTCGAATCCACTAACTCCGGATAATACAGACCTTTCCGTTTATACTCTTTATAGCGTTTAACATTTGTGGTATACACAAACTCTTCGATCCGATATCCCACTTCCTCATAAATGCACTCCTGATCCATGTCAAGGATGGAACCCTCCGGTGTATCCTTTTTCCTGGCTTTCTGTTGTTTTTGTGCAGATTTAGAGGAAGTACCTGCCTTATATGTAATGTTCGAAAGACTGATCTCACGGATGTCCGGATACGATGTCAGTACGATAGAAAACGGCAGCTTCTGCAGATCACGAAAATGAGCATCGGAAAACGATATTTCGTACAGTTCATACGGCAGCGTTACCGGCACCTCTACGCCCGGTGCAATGGCGAGCATACAGGACTCAATGTGATTGATCTCACAAAACATCTCTGTGGACAGGGCATTGCTATACGCCGGGGATTTAATAACGATATCTGCGAGATTCAAATACTGCGTATGCTCTGAACTGTTTTTGATCCGCATCTTTACCAAAAGCACTTTCAGACGTCCCGGCTTTCCTTTTGCAACATCTCCGTCAACATCCACCATGGGTTCAATGCCCGGATAATGCTCCTTGATCTTGGAATAGTCGCAAATCGTATTCTTCAGTACCGTATACTCTGTTCCGTTTATGGTCTGTGGCTTCCTGTCGCTGAATGTTGTCACTTTCAGCCGGTCATTCTCTCTGTTCACCTGATCAAACGAATATATCCCATAGCACAGCGCTGCACCAATACACAGTAAGATCAGACATTTCATTCCTGTTTTCATTCCGTTCCTCCATCCTGAATCATCCCCTCAAGTTCCCCTCAATTAAAAACTGCTCTCTTACTTAAAGACAACGTAAGAACTATTTGCGGTGCTGTCCGGACTCCACACTCCCTGGGTAGCCTTTTCCTTGCCGGAATTGATATACAGGCGGGCGCGGTTACAGCCATCCTCACGTACTGAATTGGTAATGATACCATGTATCCCTAATGGGATCACGACCTCGCCACTGCAGTCACGCAGATTAATATGCTTATTCGCAAGGCTGTTATAATAACAGCCCTTTACAATCGTGTACGTGGCGGCATATTTTTTCGGACAGCAATACACCTTTGATGTATTCTTTTTTTCTCTCCATCTCGTATAACATGGATCTTCGTCCAAGCCCTTGACGTACGAATACTCCTCATCCTTAACGTTGCCGGCTGCCGATGCTATCGGACTGGTTGACAGCATGCTGACCGCTGTCATACTCAATACAATACCGTAACTTAACAGTTTTGTTTTATTGAATCTCATATTTTCCTCCATTTCTCATGCAGAAACTTTATATTTTCTGCAGTATCGTGTACTTCCATAGCATACACAGACCTAATATGCTATAATTATCAAGTGAAATTTTAATCTGCGGCACAGAGGGTCTGTTCTCAAGTACCGCAGATTTTTGTAGAAAAACTCTACAGGTCACAAGCATAAAGATGTTTACTTCTCCGTAACATCTTTATGCTGCAATGACTGTGGTCTTACCGGCTGATGTAAAAATCCTACACACATCGGAGGCCATCCCTGTTCAATGACACTCACATCTCTTTTTACAATCTTACCGGTCAACTTCATTACTGGGTTCTCTTTCTTTTCCATAATAATCCTCCATTTGTTAATACTATAAGCACATTGTTCCATAATGTTTCACATTATTTCCTGACGAAGTAATTTGGCCAAGATTACCGTCAGCGCACATAGGATAATTGCCGATGCAATAAATATGTGCAGAATCCCTGACAATAGATACAGACAGCTTGCAATCAATACTTCTGTCAATATTGCTACATAAACACCTTTTCGACAATCAGACATCTCTTCCTTTGACAGATTGAGATTGGGATGATTAACCGGTGAAAATATAAACAATACACAAATGCTGATTATCACTAGAAAAATCATTACAATCGGGTGTGTTTGAAGAAAAGGCGCTATCCATCTGACTACTGCCAATAGCATCGCAATCGTTCCTACCAAACAACCAAGCAAGGTTTTCGCATGATATCCGCCAGAGTACTGCCGTATCCCTTCAAAGTTACATTTTCACTTTAACAAATCCATTGCGAATTTCAATGTCCATGTAAAAATTCGACTATTTCATGTAAAAATTCGACTATATTTTTTTATGAAAAATTTTAAAATATGTCTTGACAAATCTTTTTCAGGTTAAATCTCAACCGAGAACTCCATGTCGACAACATAACTATTTAGTGTTAAAATAGTCAGGGATTCCATCTTCTCATATACTGAATTATGCACATTTGGAATCAAAGATTAAAAACGGAAAGTGAGGCGAAGAATATGAAGAAGCAGCATAGGCGTTGGATCAGTCTGTTCCTCGTTTTGGTGTTTATCCTCAACGGTATTTTTCTTGATGTTCCCGAACTGCATCAAGCTGCATCTCAGTTCACATTCGCCAATCACAAAGTTGTTTTTTCAGATCAGGATACGATACTGCATGCCTCGGCAAATATCCTACGAAATGCTGATTTTTGCACAGAAGATCTGCTCGGCATACAATCACGCGACGCCTCCAGTCTGCGTGGTGTAAGAGACGGTCGCAGAAGCAATGCAAAAGTACGAGTATTCTTGTCCTTGGTACATATTTTAGATTCAAAGATTTCCTATATTTCGGAAATGGCAGACTGTACCTGCATTGGCAATATTACCTTTAGCTGCAGGACAATTCTGCGTTATATACAGCGGCAGGATGGTAAAAAGCCGCTTTAATCCACGATAGCGAGTAGCGTAATAAAAAGTCTAGCGTTCTTATTTTTAGATTTATGGAGGATTATTATGAGTATACCATTGTGGATTTTAATTATTATTGGAAGTATTTTTGGAATTGTTTTAACTGGCGGCACGGTGATCGGCTTGATCGCTGTCATTATTTTTAAGATCTACCGCAAAGTTAGATTTGGAATTTCCTTATACGAATAAACAACTATTTATGCCATAACTTATAAAAGAGCAAAGCCTACGTTTTTTGCTCTGCAAGAATTGCTAAAGCAATTCTTGGTGGTATAACACCACATTGTGAGCAGTTTCCTATAAAAAAGTAAAGAAACAGCTGTCCTGCGGATCAAACTGCAGGACAGCCATTCTTTATGTTGCACGTAACATTTCTTTACAGTTTCGCTAAGTCTTCCTGACTGATCAGACGAACATCGCTCGCTTTCAGCACTTCTGCACCTTTCTTAATATCGGTAACACGGAAGATCAAATGCGCCTTACCGGATGTATGCGTGTTAAAAGCATACATATATTCAACATTGATCCCATTCTCGCCAAAAATATCTAACACATTTGCCAGACTTCCCGGCTGATCCGACAACTCAATCGCCATAACATCCTTCGTAGAAGATACATAACCTGCATCTTTTATCACTGTGGATGCATTGTAGACATCATCAACGATCAATCGAACGATACCAAAGTCCTGCGCATCCGCAACCGATAATGCACGCATATTAATATTATTTTCACGAAGTACATCGGTCAGCTCTTTTAATTTACCCGGCTTGTTTTCCAAAAATACAGAAATCTGCTTAACCATCATAGTGGACACCCCCATTCATTTTTACATTATTTATACAAATTTCTCTTATCGATAACGCGTACCGCCTTACCTTCACTTCTTGTAATTGTTTTCGGATTTACAAGAGTTACTTTCGCATAAATACCAAGCATTGCTTTCAATGCAGTTACCAATTCCTTCTCCTTTGCCGTAACTTCGCTCATGCTGTCTGAGAACATCTCCGGCGTCATTTCCACCTGTACCTCAAGCTTGTCGCTGTTGTGCTCCCTGCTGACCGTAATCTGGTAGTTGGCCGGATAACCCTTGT
>ERZ827498.1898-NODE-1898-length-21720-cov-7.406554_pt1 | contig 21720 bp, 19 predicted proteins | sample MGYA00519865_ERZ827498 | MGnify/ENA primary metagenome ERZ827498 (study PRJEB31778, sample SAMEA3449328) | human gut metagenome | biome: human gut; feature: human-associated habitat; material: faeces | place: United Kingdom | collected 2010/2012 ...
GGCCACATCGATTTCCATCTATCCGATGGCTTGGTCGATGTGGTCGTTCTCTACTTGCCGCATAAGACTAATCCTGTGATCCGGCTGGTCAGAATGGGCTCTCATGAGGAGCTGTTCCAGGGTCCGCAGGGCTGATTGCCGATTTCTAAGTTGCGGTGGAATAGGGATTGATTTGCGGTCGATTGGCCAAAAACAGTCCCTATTTCACCGCAACTGATAGGCGCGCCCCGTTCGCTGCTGCGGCCCCCGGTTCTCCTCATTGCTGGATTTCGCTCAAAAACTCAGCGGCGACTTCGTTGCTTTTGAAACGGATGCTGCGGTCTTCTTTCTTGGGGAATGCCAGCAGCGGGATAGTCCCGTACCAGACAGTTTCCTCGTCAATCACGGCCGCGCACAGCCGCCCTTTGGCCTTGACGGAATAGTCGACGTTCATCTCGGCAAAAATCGCTTTCGCGTCATCGCGCGGAGGTGAGGCAACATAAACCTCAAGGGTAATCCCACGGGCGGCTGCGCCTGCGAGTGTGGTGGTGAGTTTCGTGAGGCATGCGGCGGATGCGTAGGATGCGGCTATGAAGGCACTCTTTGTGGCACCGGTGATGTCTTTAATTAAGGCTCTGTTAGACCAGAATTGACATATAGGTGATGCCACCGTGGTATAATGAAACCAGCAACCACGGCATTGGAGCAGGTATGAACGCCGAGGATCTGGTCATCACCCTCAAGAAGAATATGGCGAAGCTCAGCAAGTCCGAGCGGCGCCGTGCAATCGAGTCGGTACGCGATATCATCCGTGCCGCCATGTTCGACGATGCAGCAGGAAGCGGCTACGCGATGGAGCGCTGCCCACGTTGCGGCTCGGTCGCTATCGTCAAGAAGGGCAAGTCCAGGAACGGTGAGCAGCGCTACCTCTGCCGCGACTGCGGCAGGACGTTCTCAGGCTCCACCGACCGGATTCTCGGCACGAGCAAACTGCCCCGCGAGACCTGGATGGCCTATGCCGAGTGTTTCGTCCTCATGCTCCCGCTGCGCGAGTGTGCCGGCCGCTGCGGCGTCTGCCTCAAGACCGCCTATACCATGCGCCACAGGCTCATCGAGTGCCTGAAGGGGTATTCTCCCGAGTTCCGCGTCGGGCAGGGGCAGGCCTGCGAACTCGACGAGACGTACTTCCCCGAATCCTTCAAGGGCAACCATTCAAAGGGCTCCTTCACCCTGCCGAGAAAGGCACGCCACCGCGGCAAACAGGTCCACAAGCGCGGCCTCTCTCGCGAGCAGATCTGCGTCATGACGGGCATCAGCGACACGAATGCCACCTTCTTCGAGGTCTCGGGGCGAGGCGTGGTCTCGCGCAAGCGTGCGGCGGAAGCCCTTCGCGACCGTATTGGCGCGGGCGCGGTCGTCGCTACGGACAAGGCGACCGCATACATCGATGTATTGTGCGACTTGAAGGTCGCCTCGCATGAGTCCTATGATTCCAGGGACCGCTCGGAGGGCACCATCAACCGCATCAACACCGTCCATTCGCTCCTCGACTCGTTCATGGCGCGTTTCAAGGGCGTGTCCACCAAACACCTCGGTGCCTATCTCGACTGGTTCCGCTGGTGCCGCACCTTCATGGCGACCGACTCCCGCAGCGCGGAGTCCACGGTCGCACGTCAGCTCGCCAACGGCACCTGCGCGATCCGCATCCGTGACATGTTCAACGTCCTGCCGCCCTATATGGACTACTGGGTCTCGCGGGCGGTATAGTCCGCTAAAATGGTGGCACCGTGGTATACACGAGAGATAGGAGCCGCCATGCCGTCGAACATACCCGCAACCACCATCAGGATCGAGCCGGAGGTGAAGAGGGAGGCGTCCGCCATCCTCGACGAGCTCGGCCTCTCCATGTCCACGGCGATGAATATGTTTCTCCGCGCGGTGATTCGCGAGGGCGGCATGCCGTTTGAGATGAAGGTAAATAAACCGAATGAATAATAAGGCGAAAAAAGCAATCTGCAGAAAAGAAGATTTGGGAAATGAAGCATCTGTAGAGCAGTTTTTTGTAGACAGGCTTCTCAAGCGCTTGGGCTGGGCAGACAGTCAAATAAAAACAAAGGAAAGCATTTCGGAACTCAGCGTAAACTTGGGCCGAAAAAAGATGCCTTATAAACCCGACTACGCTCTTTCGTATAGAAGAAAGGTGCGTTTTGTCATTGATGCCAAATCCACAAAGGAAAACCTAGATTCTTGGGTCGGACAATGCTCCAGCTATTGTCTTCTAATCAACCAGGGCTATAAAGACAATCCAGTCCAATACTTCGTTCTAACGAACGGTTTGAAAACTATGCTGTACAGATGGGATAGCGCAAAGCCCATTCTCACATTATCTCTATCTGATATGAATAATGGCTCCAAAGCCTTCGACACCTTAGCCGAATACCTGTCACCGCGTTCTTTTAACGCGACACATCCTGCTGGGCTCTCGAGCGAAATAGAGGAAGAGCGCATCGTCCTGAAGCAAATCGGACCTTCTGCGGTAAATAAACTATTCGGAAGCGCACATTCCTATATCTATAAGCACGAACATCTCAGTTACGGAGCCGCTTTCACTGAATTCGTGAAAGTGATTTTCCTAAAAATGACCTCCGATAAAGAAGCGCATGAATGTGACGAAGGATACGAAACGGATGAAGGCTATTCTGTACCGGTTTCACGAGCCAAATTTTCATCACAATGGATAAAAAAGGCCGAGGAAACGACTCCGAATCCCGTCAATACGATTCTTTTCGCTAAGTTGGTAAAGAACTTCGAGGATCTGATCGCTCAAAAAAAGAAGAAACGCATTTTTGAACCTAACGAGAAGATACGGTTGTCCGCCGGAACAATCAAAGAACTTGTTAAGCGATTTGAAGAAGTTGATCTCCATCTCATTGAAGACGACCTCAATGGCCGCATGTTCGAAACGTTTCTGAACGCAACTTTAAGAGGCAAGTCACTTGGGCAGTATTTTACGCCGAGAAGCATTGTTGATATCGCCGTTGGCCTTTCAGACCTGCATGTCGGAAGAAACGTCTCTGATTGCTCACAAATTATTGATGCATGCTGCGGCTCTGGCGGGTTCCTTATCGGAGCTCTAAATGGTATGTGGGGAAAAGTCGATTCCAACGCCTCTCTTTCTATGAAGGAGAAGCAGGAAATCAAGAAAAACATTGCTGAAAATTGCATATGGGGCATCGATGCAGCTAGGGACCCAGCTTTAGCACGCATTGCTCGTATGAATATGTTTCTTCATGGAGACGGTGGAAGCAAAATATTCCAGCTAGATTCCCTAGATAAGAATATCACCGTAGAAGAAGACGCCGATTCGCTTGAACTTAGAAGCGAGAAAAAGGAATTTCGAGATGCGATCTCTGGCCGTAACGGCTATTTCGATTTGGCGCTAACTAATCCACCGTTTGCTGCGGAGTATAAATGCTCCGAACCGTCTGACCTAGCCCTCCTCAAAGACTACTCCATCGCTCATCGCCCAGATGGAAATGGAATCTCGAGCTTGCGCGGAACTGTGCGTTCAAGCGTTCTATTCATTGAGCGCTACTACGATATTCTAAAACCTGGCGGTTCTTTAATTACCGTACTAGATGATGGAATACTTGGAGGTGAAGACACTTCTTACGTTAGGGACTGGATTAGAAGTCATTTCATCGTCAGGGCTGTTATATCGCTTCCAGGCGACGCATTCCAGCGCTCTCAGGCAAGAGTCAAGACGTCACTGCTCTTCTTGCAGAAGAAGATAGAAGCCGCCCAAGAGCAGCCTCGAATCTATATGCGGTACTGCTCGTATGTGGGGCTAGATAGTCCCAACAGAGAGCGAGTTCTTCCGTCTGATGCGATTACGGCGCAAAAGGCGAAAGAGGAAATCACTGATATCGTTAATGGATATAAAGCATTTTTAGATGGTGATCCTGAAATTGCTCGACTTTATTCAGTCGATCCAAAACGCATAGAAAACCGGATGGATGTTAAAGCGACTCTTCTCGTCGCGGGCAGAAACGTCGAAAAATGGAGCGAACGGGGTTTTAAGGTCCGCGCCGCCAAAGACATTGCTGAACCCATCTGGGCTTCTGGTGCCGCCTGTGAGGACCGAGTTGGTGACCTCTTTTATACCAGAGGGGATAACAAGAGGAAGAAAGTTACCTTCGCAGTGGTTAAGTATGACGGAACGATTGCTGCGGGTGATGAATCTTACGCAGAGGATGTTAGCTATGAGTCGCTATTTAAGCTAAAGAAGGACGATATCGTTCTAAGTAATATCAACGCTGTTAATGGCGCTGTTGCCGTTGTTGATTCGAAAACAGCTGGTTTATACGTATCTTCTGAATATACCGTTATCCAGCCAAAAGACCCGTTGACCGTTTATGCGCTATGGTCGCTAATCAGATCTGATACCGCCCGTTCAGATCTGATATTGCTTTCCACGGGTATTGGAAGGACGCGAATTTCTTGGGATATCCTTAGCGAGCTAAAGCTACCAGTTCCAAAACTAGAATCGATGCAAGTTATTCAAGAAAGAATGGAAGAGCTAGCTGAAACCCGAAAGAAAGCGGCGGCGCTTCTTGAAGAGGTCAGCCAACTGGTTAACATTGATATCTGTAATTCAGATGAGCGTGCTTTATCAGTTTTGACCGCATTCAAACCTCCAAAATAGACTAATGCCCGGGAGCAAATTCAAATTGCCCCCGGGCATTATCGTCCCAAATCGGAAAAATGCTATATGTCAATTTTGGTCTAACAGAGCCTTTCTAATTGTGTACTTTTAGGGGTATCGACAGGGTGATTCGCAAGCGCTTGCGAATTTAGAGGAAAGAGAGAGTAGTGACAACGATAAAGGAAAGTGATCTTGACCGACTGCTAAATTTGATGGTCAAGATTAAGATCATTGAACACCGCGGCTCTGATGCGAGCACAGAACGCCGGTGGTTGCGCTACCAAATCGTTGAAAGCTGTCAGGCGAATTGCTGCACGAGAGACGAGTTGATGAAACAGGTTCGGGATACATATGACATACGTTACCCGGATGGACTTTTTGTCAGCCGCACAACCCAATAGGTACACGAAAACAAGCCTTAAAGTTTTTCAGCAAGAATCGGATCAAGTTTGTTCTTGATACAGGTGATTGACAGATCGTATTTACCGTTCAGATGCGAAACAACAGGCAGCGACATCAGATGTGGAACTTTCACTCCGCTGATGCATGCGGCCTGTAGTTTCTGAAAAACGGTTTCGGATTCAACCATTAGACACCATTCCTTTAATCCTGGTCTTCTGATTACATCTTGTTTTCGAACGCCTTGATGAACTTTTCGATGTCATCAGGTGAGACAGACGAATCGACATGAGCGTTCCGGGGCGGTGAGGAGTGCCCGAAGAAAAGCACCTTGAGGCCGTGGAAGACTGCCATGATCCCACGGATGATGAGCATGATGATGCAACCGACGAGCCCGAGCACACAGCAGATCAAATCGAAGATCGCACCGACGAAGCCCGGACCGTACCGAACGATGAAGATCAAGATCCTTAAGATCAGAGTGAGAATCGGCGGACCGAGTATAAAAAGTAAAAGCCATTCCATTTGAATTCCTCCAATACAATTAAGTCTAGTTCTATACACTTATATTATAGCACTTTGGTATTAGAAAAGAAAGTCAACCAGAAATTCAAAGATCATACAGAAAGGAATAGGCGGCCTACGCGAAACCGCGCAAGCCGCCTATTCCCTGTGCTGCAAAACGTTCTGGATAGGGAAGGAACGTAGAATAAATTATAGCACTCTTCTACAGGAGAGGTGTGCCTAGTCGTCTTGCTCGCTGACCTGATCATTGCGCAATTGGTCGCGTTTCATGGTCTCAAGGACGGTCGGAGGCAGGCCCATCCAGCCGGCAATGATCTCATCGGGCAGCTCCGGATTGGCATTCTTGATGAATTGGCTGATCTTGCAGGCACGCTCCGTGATTGACGCGCTGCGTCCGTTGCTGAAATACAGCAGCTCTTGGCTGAAGAACTTGACGCCGTTGACGAGCTCGCCGCCCTGGCGCCATTCGACAAGTTCGCCGTCAAGGGTGATTTTCGCCACGTCCTCGAGTTCCCTCTTGGAAATCAGGCGGATGCGGGTACTCGCCTTGAGGAGTGCATTGTTGAGCGTGGCGTTCTTCTTCTCGTCGAGCGATGTCACGGCATTGTCCTTGTCATGGATCTTCGCATCGTACCAATAGACGTCGACGACAAGGCCCTCATTCGAGTTCTTGTCTTCAAGCAGGTCGAAGCGGATTGCGAATTCCGTGATCAGGTTCATACCGTCCCTCTTGAAGGGATCGGTCGCCGTGAAGGTGGCGGTGTCGAACACATCGATCTTGCCGGTCTGATAATAGGTTATAAGTTTCATAGGTCACTTTCCTTTCTTCGATAGCGTAAATCAATTATAAATCAGCGAGCGTGGCGAGCGGATCATAGGCGCGCGTGCGCGCCGCACAAAAAGCGGCCTGCCATCCGAATGGAACGACAGACCGCATGTCTGATTGCACTAAATCGATGACAACCTAATGCTCAAGATTGTCCTTAGCGGGCGCGGCCTGGCTTTGACCGTCCAGCTTTTCGGACGCGCCGCGGGCGGATGCGGCCTTTGCGCCGAGACTCTTGCCCTGCTCGCGCTCGGCATCCTTGCGCTCGAAGAAAGCCTCGCGGGCGGCCTTGTTCGCCTTGGACGCGGCGAAGGGATTTACGGGAATGGTGCGTGCTTCCTTAGATTCGTGGTTGTAGAAATTGACCTCGATCTTGCCGTCCTTGAGCTGAGTGCTCGGAAGCCCGACATTGATCTGCTCACCGTTAGCTTTCTGCTCAGCAGCCTTGAAATACTGCTTCTCGGTGAGGAACACGGTCATATGGCCGGAGATGCCGTTCTGATCGCCGAGATCGATGCCGTTTGCGACAGAACCCGGCATGAAGCGGCAATCTGCCAGATACATCTGACGGTCGTCCTTCTCGATGACCTTGAGTTTGACCTGATTATTGAAGAACTTGAAGTTCGTCCAGGTCGTCTCTTCCTTGACATTGGTGTTCTTATTCTCGTTGGACATAGTAAGACTCCTTTCATTAGTCATGTCCTTGTTTACATCATCGGGAAACATCAGTTCATGGATCGGGACTCCAAGCTGGTCCTCGATGTCATGCCAGATGTCTTCCCGAAATGTCCCGATAGGGTAGCCGTAGAATTCCGAATCGATACATTCATTATCGTCTATGCAGACATCTCCGAGTTCATCCCAAATCCTTTTTGCGGCGATTTCCTTTGTATCCGGTCCGTTTGCATCCGTGATGACGTAGCAGTTGTTGAAATTGACGATTTCGCCTTCAGCGAGGTCTTCGGCTGCGCAGGCATACGGGCCGAACCCTTCTCGAAATCCGCCGTTGCACTGGTCGACGAGACGTGAGGCGTATTCGATATTACCGTGTGCCGCCTGGTAGAAATCGCGCCAGCAAAGTGTTTCATATTCATCATGCGTATATTCGACGCGCAGGTAATCTGGATCGATTGCTCCGCTGTGGAGCTGGGATGCATAGCTAATCGCTGTGCGGAGCGAATCGAATTCGACATCGTCATGGAAACAGACTCCATCGCCGTAACTGTAGACGATGAAAGGATGATCTCTATGGCTTGGTTGGCTCTGGATGACCATTGCGACGCCATTGGGCAGTTCAAAGCCGTAATAGTCGGTTGCCGTTTGAGTCGGGTCCGCCTCACCAATATCGATGACATGCTCGAAATTCATCCACCTGGGTAGATCATGACCGTATTCATCATGCTTGCCATCATAAGCGTTCGATATGGTTGAGTTTTCGTTCATGTTCAGTTCCTGCTTTCGTGTGTTCCTGGGAGTCCACGTTCATATACTTCCTTCGTTTTGAAACGATAGGATCGGTCTTGATAGGAGGATACCCGGTTTCCTTTTCCCTGCCTACACCCGCTGCCGGAACGTGCTTTCTGCACCTTCGGCAGGCTTTCTTCGAGTTTCTTTGGAGAATAGTTATGGGTGGACTGCTCATCTTCGAACTGGACTGGAATTACGCCGCCCTTTATATATTTAAGCTTCATCCCGATATGGATAGGGGAGTTCTGGTTTTGGGCCTTGACGGCCTTATCGTACTGCCATTTTGCGAGATGCAGGGTAAATGAGCAGTTTCGCCCGGCGATTTCGGACGTCACATCGGCACGATAATCCGTCCTTGCCGTGTCGGGGTCGATGGTTTTTGAAAGGGCGACTAGGTCTGGGAAGAAGCGAAAATTCACCCATTCGTTCCCGGTAAAGGATTGTTCCGTGGCGGTGCGATACTCCTCGGGACTTTTGGGCAGTGAGTCGGTTTTTCGGACATTGATATCGGCGGCAAGGTCTTCAAGTGCGATCATCTCGCCGTCGATTTCGACTCCATCTGGATACCTGTCGGTTTTCAGTCCGAGACTGACCGGTTTACCGGCCTTTTGTTGGGCGTCGGCGCGTGCGTACTGCCTCTCACTCAGCAGGATTTTAAATTTGCCACCTGGCTTGATTGAAGATTCCTCTCCGAGAGTGCAATCGGCACGATACCATGACCTGTCCGTCTTCCTTGAGACACCTGTGAGGAGAATTACACTGTCGGGAGGAACTTCAAGGTTCGTCCAGACCGGCTTCTTCGGTTGTGTGGGATGGCTTTTGGGCTCTCGAATGGAAGTATCTTCCATTTCGGCGACGGGAGGCTTTTCCTTGGAAACGCCTGTGTTTTGTTCCATCTCGATATCCTCTGGTTTTTCGGGAATATCGATCCTGTTCGGATGGCCATTTTCGACTTTGTCTACGTCGTCGATCGCCGCACTGATATCCTCCAGGCTCGTACCGAGAGGGAAACCATGGTAATACCCGGTGATATGCCCATTTCCGTCAGTCGGGACGCTATCGAGTTCGAAGCGCAAGATCTCCGCGCTGTTCAGACGGTTCTTCTGGCCGGCATCTCCGGTCATGATGTACTCGCTGCCGAACTCGGCAATGACTCCGTTGACTAGGTCTTCCCTTGCGCATCGGCGCGGGTCCATGCCGTCGCGGTCACCGGCTTGGCAATCGAAAAAGAGCTTGTTGGCATATTCCAGGTTGCCGTGAGCCGCATAGAATAGATCGCTCCATCCGGCGAAGCCGCCACCCGGCATGGCTTTAAATCCCGGCTCTTTGTACATGATGAAACTCGAATGCAGCTGGATGTCGGAGATGAAACCGGAACGGACGTCCTCACAGTAGCGCAGTGCCTCGTCGAGATCATCGAATAGGATATTCGATCTCCATTCCGTCTCGTAGTCGCTGAAAAAAGAATGGATGTTGTCGACCTCGCCGACAACAAGGAGATCTTCACGACGGGCGGACTGCTTGAGAAACATCTCCTTTTTTGTTTTCGGCACGGTGAAGCCGTACCAATCTACCAATTGCATTCCCGGTGCTTGGGTTTTCCGTTTGATGGCTTCATGCGGCTCAAGCCATGGATGGGATGCTGCTGTGTCCTGAAGCTTTTCCTGCCACATATTCCCTCCTTAGTAGAGTAGAAAACAATCCATCAGCGAGCGTTGCGAGCGGATCATAGGTGCCGAAGGCGCCGCATTTAACGCTCTTCGTAAGTCTTCTCGTTATTCGTCTCGCAATCGCCTCGCGCTACGGCACGATTGCCCTTCAACAGCCCACACATCTTGGAAAGGGACAAATCGCTTTTCCGATCGGTCTTGATCGTCTCGACGTACCGATTTCGCAAAATGAACTCGAGCGTCTTGCCCTGCGGAATACACTCGGTTCCGTCAATAAGCCTCTGGGCATTGTCGACGACTTCACGGTATGCGTTCTCGTTCAGCATGGTCCCGAGCTTCGTTCCGAGTACGGCGGTAGCGATAATGTCCCGGCCGATATACGGGTCGACGATTGCCTTTGCGAGCCTGAGGTCACGTTCGCTGATCATTTTGCCTCGATCTGGGTCGGCTGCTCGATTCCCGGTTCACGTTGTTCAGTCTCAGCGATTTTGCTGCAGGCAGATTTGACGGTTTCGGCTTTATCGGAAAGTCTCGTGTGTTCACGGCAGGGCGCCCCGCCGTTGGAGACACCTTCGATCGGTCCGTTTTCGATAACGTCGATGATGTCTGACGAGCTGACGATTGAATTTGGATCATGGAACAGTTGGTCGAGATCGCCCATGAACTCATTGCTTTCCGGACGGCCCTCAAAGGAGAACTTTTCCGTCACGGCATGTGCATTGGAAAAATCAAGTTGGTGGAAGGTGAGTAGCTGATCCACATATTCGCCTTCACGGTAGAAACCGGTATGGGCGAGCATGGCAAGGTGCTCGCGATTCTCATCGCAGCCAAAGTCGACGCCGCTCTTGAAATCATCCATGAACCACTCGGTGAAATCGGCAAGGTCCTCACCGGAAGTGGGACCGAGAGGAAGAAGCTCGTATTCGGGTTCACCGATTTGGGTCGTTCCGGAGAAATTGACCTTTTGCACGACGAAAGCGGTGTCCTGTCCCTCGGCAAATTTAGAGATCAAACCGAAGATATGGTCGTTCTCTTCGGCATGGGCAAGCTGGTCCGGTTCGGGGACATCGGCCTTAATCTGATTCAGGTAGATAAAGTTCTCAATCGAGACATCATCGGCTTTTGGTCGGATTCGTCCCTGCAGATCGTCGATCTTATCCACGAGGCCGGAAAATGCTGAAAGGATATAGTCCGGCTTGGAATCGGGATTCCATTCATTGATTTCGAGAACGTCAGTCAATCCATATTTTTGTGCAAAAGAGTCCAGTTCATCAAGTTGTTCTTTAGTGAATCCCCATGAGTCCAGATCTTCAGGATCGTCGATAAAGACCATTCCCGCATAACTGTCTCGGACGTTCTCTGTAATAGCGTTCAGCATTTCTGGAAATTTCGATGGGTCTACTTTCGGAATCATTGTATGAGTCCTTTCTTTGAATACCTTTTGTAAGATTCTACCACTTCGTATTGAAGAAAATGACCCCGACCATGAAAAGAGATCGAGGTCGGCGATGGTATATGACGACTACGCGGATATTGGCATTTTTGCAAAGTGGGTGATGGATGCGCCCGGGATTGGGGAGCGGGCGCATCCATCGGAGGGAAGAAGATGTCCCTGCACGAGAAAGGGGATCAAACTCGTGCTCTTAACCATAATAGCGATTTCTCAGCCCGTTTTCGTGTGGACTTTTCCAAATTCGCAAACGTTTGCGAATTTCACTTCCAAAATTTGTCGAAGAGACCTTTTATCCTTCCGAGAATCCCGTGCGGTTTCGTCGGCGTTTCAAAACCGGTATCTTCGGTCTGCTTTATTTGTCGGCCGGCGGGTGCGCTGTTTTTATAGGAAGGGCATCTGGAACTGAGTGACCTTTTCTTCCTCAGTGCCTCTTCTTGCTTCTCGACGGTCGCTTCGGAGATCTCCCGGAGTGTGAGGTCGATGTTGTCCCATGAGGTCTCACCTGTCGGTGCGCCTTTCACGGCATAGACCGTGATTGCCGGAAGCGGTGCCTCCAGCCTTACGAGATCTGTTCCTTTATGGCGGAGCGGTTTATCGGATGGTTCTGCCTCGATATGCCAGCTACGCTTGAGAATCTTTTTAGCTGCAGGAGAGTAGAGCCATTCGCGACCGGCGAAACGCGTCGCATGGCCGGTTCCTGTAATTCGTTCTGCCAGGCTCTTTCTGGTATCCCCCGCATTTGCGATATCATCTGTGATGGATATTTCCATGACCGGGAAATCCACGGTGGCATATTTCCGCACATCCTCGATGGCTTTCGGATGGCTGACGCGGAATTCGATGGCGACCCAGATCTCTGTATCGGCATGCGACAGCAGTGCGACCGCATCCGGAATGAGACCTTCAGGGCACATCGCGCCGCAATCGCGCTCCGTTTTGACATCCTCGATTTTAGTCATGCAACCGGTACCGGGAATGAACGATTTGTATGTTTCGGGACCGAACTTTAGGACAGAAGAGCCGGGAACGGGAAGGACTGTCAGTTTGCCATACTTCTTGAATTCGAGTTTGCCGGCGTTCCGATAGCGTAACGTATGCGGGACACTATCGATGAGTGACAGGTTGGGGAGGTAGAAATCATGGCCGATGAGCCCTTGAAGGACGGCTTTTGCCTCCAGGTGGAGAAGGGACTCTGGATTCGACTCAACCGCGCACCGGCTGTTTGCCTCGTGGGCCAAATAGTGGATGCCTCTCTCCGGGTCGTCCTTCGACCATCGGACTGCCTTGAGTCGTTTCCCGCAATTCGGATCGGGACAGACAAGTCCGCACTTGAACCCATTGCGGTCGTAGGGGATTTGGTCTGCCCATACGGCATTGCCGTGCGCATCAAGTCCAAAAGGAACCCTCATTTGTGAACCGTCTTTCTGTCCCATAGCCTGGTGAGGACGATCGGCTGTGTCTTGTCTTCATTCAATTCAAAAAGATGCGCAGCGCCCCCGAAGCGAGGGCGGCTGCACGCTGTTTTCTTTTTATGGGCGTCAAGGAGCCGTTTCAAGGAATTGACTTTTACCCAAACTGTTTTTCCAAACTCCATACCTCTGGGATCCTCTGGGATTTTAACCGATTCTAGGACGTACGTAGATACCGTCGCTTACTTTGCCGTTGCAAATTGCCTTAGGAACAAATGTCTTGCTTTTCCCGTTGACGGTCAAGGTCACCTCGCAATTGATGTACGATCCCTGTAAACCTGAGAGAGACAGAGAGGGGCTGGAGCCGAGTTCCTTGGCGACAAGTCCGGCGCCGCTTCCGAGACCGGCGCATTTAAACCATCTGTAGGTGATATTGCCCTGCGGGATATCTGAAAGCTCGTTGTCGAAGACGATAGAGGCGTAATCCCCTTCACCCAGACTTGGAATCTGAGTTGATGAGTCATAGGGGGCAGTGCAGCATGCGAGCGAGTTTCCATTAAAACGTGGGCGATAGCTTCCGGTGGGATATTTAGACCAATCGAAAACATAGACTTTGCCGATTGTCTCGCTGTAGGCATCTGGGACTTTTCCTTTGCTGCTGGATGTCGTCACCTTGCAGCGCAGATAATAGTCCTCGTCTTCTTCCGAGATTTCGTAAGAATTCGTATTTCCACCGTATTTGATATCACTGAAAGCTCCGGTTTTCGTCGATGAGTACTGCCATTGGTAGCTGACTTGGGTTGCGCCTGCTGGTAAATTTGACACTTTAGCGGTGACCCTCTCACCGACGACGTCCATTCCCGTTACCGACACAGTAGGGGCCTGGAGCTGTGAGCCGCTATTCTCATCCCCTTTGTTTTCACCGCCGGCGTTATTTCCTCCGCCGGTGCCGTTCCCGCCAGAAGCATTATCTCCGGCGCCGTTCGCCTTGCCGAACCATGAGCTGATGCTGTTGCCGGTTTTTCCGATCTGCCCTGAGACTTGGTTGCCAAAACCCATCAGTCCACCGCCGATGACGACGACGGCCAATATCACGATGATGTACTCGACTGTCTCGCCGCCAAATTCGCGTCGGGTTCGACGGCGATATTTAGACGCGGTTGGAAATATTTGGCGTTTCATGATTGGTCTCCAAGGGAAGAAGTGGCTAGATCGGTCTAGATTTTACCGCATCGAATTCTGTCTGCTCGCGGTGGGGAAATCTATAGCAGGGTCGGTTACTGCACCTATCTCGGAGCCCCGGAGAAACGTGCCGCGAGCTCGTTGATTTCCTTTGAGATGGTGCGCGCGTATGAGAAGCTATCGAACATAAAGATTGAGCATCAGGGTCGGGAAGCGACATACATCTCCCCGGAGAAGCGGAATGAGATCGTTGAGTCCCTGTTTGCTGTCTCGAAGAATCCCAAACCGCTCAAATGGTCGCAACTTCGTGAAAAGCTCGGCATGCAGTCATCCGACAGCTTTGACAGCCGCCTGCCGGCCGATGAGAAGAGCGACTGCATCAAGATTCCGGCATGGAATACCCTCTGCAAGGGTCTTTTCACGTCGAACAGAACGCTTCTCGATCGCCTTCATGATGATACCGATGTAGCCGATGCTGTCTGCTCCGCACTGACATACGCCTCTTCAGGCGAATCACTGCGAAACGCCCTTGAAAATCTCAGTCTCAATCTGTCGGAGCAGGATATCGATTCTCTGCTCGATCTTCCCTACGCCTCGAAGCTCTTTTCGGGATATTGCAGCACGGGAGTTCGTGCCCTGCAGATGCTCCGCGATGCATTTAAGGATCCGCAGATTGAGAAACTGTACGATGCGGAGATGGCGACCGGTCTATATGAGGCCAGGCAGGCATTGGCAGCGGAAAGGAACGAAAGTAAAGACGGACTGTTGTGTCCCTACCTCGAATTCGATCCGACATGCACAAACCCGGTGGTGCTTCGCGCGACCGCGCAGGTGCGCCGCATGATCAATTCGATTATCCGGCATTATGGATTGCCCGACATCATTCGAGTCGAGGTGGCCAAGGATCTCAAGCGCTCGAAGCATGAGAAGGCGATTATCGCGGCGACGAATAAGGCCAATAAGGACAGTAACGAGCAGACGAAAAAAGACCTCGTTGCGTTCTACGGTCTTCCGAATGACGCCCACGTGAGCAGCGCCGATTTTGAGAAGATGTGGCTCTACCGTGAGCAATTCGGCCAGGACCCTTATACGGGCAAGGGTATCAATCTGGAGCGTATGCTGAACGAGCGCGATTATGTCGAGATCGACCACATCCTCCCGTTCTCGCGTTCCTGCGATGACTCGAAATCCAATAAGGTCCTGTGCCTTACGAAAAGCAACCGCGATAAGGCGAACCGCACGCCGTATGAATGGATGACTTCCGGCGAGCCTTCGGCGCCTGATTTCGGGGATTTTTGCGGTCGCATGGACGCGTGGGCTGGAAAGGGTAAGTCTGCGCATTATACGAAATCAAAGCTTTCCAAGCTGAAAAACAGCACGTTCGGGAAAGAGGAGCAGAAATTCATCGATCGCAACCTGAACGACACGCGGTACATGTCGCGACAGCTCGCGATGTGGGTGCGCGAATGCCTGCCATTCCCCGATGATAAGAGGCAGCATGTTTTCTGCGTTGCCGGCGCAGCGACGTCGCTCATGCGTCGAATCTGGGGCATCGGGATTGTTGACGAAAAAGGGAAGAAGGATCGAAGCGACGACCGCCATCATGCAGTTGATGCCGCGGTAATCGCATGCTGCAGCCCTGAGATCGTGAAGGGCATTGCACGGGTCAACAGTGGCCGGTCGAACATAAAGGAGCGGGAGAGGCTTCGTTACGAGTCCATGCCATATCCCGAGTTCAAGGCCCAGGTCGAGGCTTGGATTCCCTGCATCGTACCGACCCGGACGGTTTCCCGCACCGCAACCGGCAGCTTGCTTAAGGACACGGTATATCCCTATGTCGGTGTTGACGACCGTGGAAAGGATCTTTATCGGCGTAATGGGAAAATCGAGCCTGCATCCACGCTGTGGAAGGATGGCGGTGGGGGATGCAAGCTGTATGATGGGGTTTACGGCCTGATGGCGGTATTCGACGAGAATATGAAGAAGTCTGGCAGTTGGAGGTTCGATCCTGTCTATTACATCGACGTGCCGGATGTCAGGCAGGATTTCATCAGGGATTTCTCAAAAGACCTCTCGATTGATTATTGGTCGAAAGTACAGCTGAAAGGCGACGAGCCCCGCATTTTCCTGAAGCAGGGGGACGTGCTGCTACAGGACGGTTGCGCGATGCGTTACTACATGTACAATGTCGCGAGCGGAGCAGTTGTTTCTTACTCAAAACACGGAAAGAAGAGCGTGCTGCTTCAAAAAACGGGTCCTCTATCAGCCGAGCCGTTTCCGACGCAGGCGAAATGGAATTCGTCGCTGGCAGTCATGCAGGAAGATTGTCTCGGTCTGTGCTGGTTGAGGTTCCTGTCGGACCGTGCCGGTCAATTTGAAAACTCTCCGGTTTAACGGGCAGTCACAAAGGGGACGTGTATGAACTCGTCCCCTTTGCATTTTAGAACTCCAAAAACAATTGCGTTCCCGGACTCTGGTCGTCACGATCGTTAGACGGATTCGTGTTGACGAGAACTTTTCGGTCGACATATTGCTTTTCCGTGAGCTCCATTGCGACGACATGTCCCGCCGGCGGGAGATGTTTGCGCAGCTGTTCCGCATGAGCCTTAGATGAGGCCCTGCTTAGAAGGTTGCGCGAATAGACGCTGTTCTGTTCTCTCTGGTAGCCATCATCATCCAGAAACCGTTTGAATTTGATGTAGTTGTCCTTATCGGCTTTCGTCTTCGTTGGAAGATCGAACATCACAAGCAGCCGCATGATTCTCATACCTTTCCTTTCGCCCGTTTCTCTTCGCCTGTTTCACATTCGAGGCCGATGATATCCGGCAATAGCAGCTGATCGGCATCTTTTAACTCGACGGCTCGCCTCAAGGACTCGCAGTAGATATCAATTGCTGTCTGGACGGAATGTCTGCGTCCGTCGATTGATACCAGAACGGAAGTCACCTCCGTAAGGGCCTTTTTATTCAATGTGGACAGGGGTTCGAGATCGCGTGCAGCCAGGACAAGCGATTTTACATCCCTTGCCATCATGAGTTTATTGAAATTGTCGGGATCAATCGGAGGATAATCTACTCCTATATCATCGACTGCCAAGATTCTGACGAGAACATGCATACCGGACTTCCTGTCCCTCGCGATATAGATTTGATCAGTGTGCATATGGCTTCCTCTTTTAGTTAACGAAACTAGCATGTATCAGTTGAAAGACCGTCACGGTCTGATCGCCCTACTCGCTCTCAGCTTGGCGATATACGCGCAGCTCCCATTGCTTGCGCTCGACTTTCGCCACGGCATCCAGAATGAATCCAGTAGCCAGAGAAAGGGCGGCAATAAACATGAACGCCACGGCTAAGATGGCTGTCGGGAGTCTGGGCACGAGGCCGGTGGCAAGGTACTCACTCACTACAGGCATGCCGGCACATAGACCTCCGATGCAGAACGCCAAAGCGATCAGCGAGAAGAACTTTAACGGGCGGTAGTCCTTGAACAGCGTGCCGATCATGGCGATCACCTTCAGACCGTCACTCACCGTATTCAATTTAGAGACAGAGCCTTCGGGGCGGTCGCGGTAGTCAATCGGAATGTTCAGGATGCGCCAACGATGATCGACGGCGTGTATCGAGAGCTCGGTCTCGATTTGGAAGCCCTCGGAAAGGACGGGAAACGTCTTGATAAAGGGCTTGGACATGGCTCGATACCCCGTCATGACATCGGAATAGGCATAGCCGTAGATCCACTTAATCATGAAGCGAACCAAATCGTTTCCGAAGCCATGAAACGCGCGGGCGTTCTGCTGCGCATAGGTACCGTTGGATAGACGGTCCCCGACGACCATATCGGCCTCGCTGCGCCGCAGCGAGATGTCGTAGCCCATGATTTTATACTCGATCGGATCCTTCAGGGGGGCGTTCAGAATCACTTCGACCCGCTGTCCGCGGACAAAACCCATCTCCATGATGCGGCGGCGAAAGCCTCCGTGGCCCATCACTTTGACAATCGTCGCCGATTCGCCGGTCTTCAGTTCGGATAAGCGCATTTTTTCTACTGTATTTTTGCGCCCAAAGATACGATTTTGCGGCGACTTGCGCAATCCTCATAAGTAGGTATATCCTTAATTCTGCACTGCGGCAACCCATCCTCCGCCCAGCGCCTTGCAGAGCGTGACGTAGTTGATATACTGCTGCACGACGAGGTTGACGTGCGACATCTGCGACTGGTAGAGACTGCGCTCGGCGTCGATCACGTCGAGGTAGTCGGACAGTCCGCTGCGGTAGAGCGCGCGGGTCATCGTGGCGATGCGGTCGTTGGAGAGCACCAGTTCGCCCGTGCGCTCGGTCTGGCTGCGGTAGGTGGCGATGGCCACCAGCGCCTTTTCCACATCGGCGAACGCCGTCAGCACGGTCTGCTCGTAGGTCTTGGCCGACTGGGTGTAGGCCGCCATCGCGGCGCGCTCGGCGTTGCGCAGTTTCCCGAATCCGAAAATCGGCTCGGCGACGGAACCCAGCGCATCCCACGCCCAGGGGTTCGCCGCAGTTAAACCTTTGATTGAACTGGATACAACTCCTCCTTTGGCAGTCAGCGAGATGGACGGGAATCGCGCGCTCCGAGCCTGCCCGGCCTGCGCCGCCGCCTGCAACATGTTGAAATGCGCCTGGCGGATGTCGGGGCGGCGTTTGAGCAGCTCCGAGGGCAGTCCCACGGGAATGTCCGCGGGGCGGTAGTCGGTCAGCAGTCGCAGCCCCGCTCCGGAAAGCCGCGCCCGGGAGGGCGTCTCGCCTAACAGAATTCCCATCGAAAGCCACGTCTGCTCCACGGCGCGGCAGTACTGCGGAATGTCCGCCTCGGCGGTGTAGACCAGGCTCCGGGCCTGCTCCAGCGCCACGCCGTCGGACATGCCGTAGCGGAACATCGAGTCGATCAGCGCGGCCGATTCGCGCCGCAGCCGGAGGGTCTGGCGGGCGATCGAGAGGTCGCGTTCATACTCCAGCAGCGTGAAGTAGGTCGTGGCGACCTCGGCGGCCAGCGAGAGCCTGACGCCCGCCAAAGCCCACTCCGAGGCCGCGATTTCGGCCTTTGCGGCCCGTTTGGCGTTGCGCAGCGCCCCGAACAGCGACAGTTCCCACGAGAGGGTCGGTTCGACGGCATACGACTGCACGATTTTCGTCTCGGGCGTATATTCGCCCTCGGCGGTGGCTTCCGCGCCGATCTGCGGCAGGTATTGCGCCCTTACGGTCTTGAGGTTGGCCCGGGCCTGCTGGACGCGCGCGGCCGCTACGGCCACGTCGCGGTTGTTCGCCAACGCCTGTTCGACCAGCGCGTCGAGCGTCGTGTCGCCGAAGAGTTCCCACCAGCGTTCGCCCACGCCCGTCGTGTCCTGCGAGAAGCCTTCGGAGTAAACGTAACGGTCCGGGACGGCGGTTTCGGGCGGATAGAGCCGCGGCGAGCAGGCGCCCGCAAGCAGGGCCGCGGCCATTGCGATTTTCAGTTTCATGCCTGTTCCTCCTGTTTAGATCGAGTGCGGCGGCGTTCGAAGCCTCCGATGTGTCCCACGAGGTAGTAGAGCGCGGGATAGATGAAGATGCCCAGCAGCGTGGCGAAAAGCATCCCGCCCACGAGCGCGACGCCCATGATGTTGCGCGCGGTGGAGTAAACGCCGCTGGCGAAGACCAGCGGCAGGACGCCCAGAATGAACGAGAAGGCGGTCATGATGATCGGCCGCAGACGGATGCGGGCCGCTTCGACGGCGGCTTCCAGCAGCGACAGCCCCTTCTCGCGGAAGAGCCGGTCGGCGTACTCGACGACCAGAATCGCGTTCTTGGCCGCCAGTCCGATGAGCATGACCAGCGAAATCTGCATGTAGATGTCGTTGATGAAGAGCGGGTCGAACAGGTGCGCCCCTCCGATGAAGCACACCGCGCCCAGCACGGCGGCCGGCACGCTCATCAGGATCGCCAGCGGCAGCCCCCACGATTCGTAGAGCGCCGCCAGGGCGAGAAAAACGAAGACCACCGCCAGCAGATAGACCGTTCCGCCCCGTTTCGAGGCGTTGGCTTCCTGGTACGAGACGCCGCTCCACGCCGTGCCGATGTCGTCGGGCAGCACGGTCTCCGCGGTCCGTTCGATCTGCTGCATGACTGCGCCCGTGGAGGCGCCGGCGGCGGGCGAGACGGTGAGCGAGACCGATCGGTAGAGGTTGAACTGCGAGACGTAGGCCGTGCCCACCGTGTCGATCACCTCGGCGAGAGAGGCCACGGGGACGCTTTCGCCCGAAGCCGAAGCGACGTAGTAGTTGTCCAGCGAACGTTCGTCGCGCCGGTAGTCGGGCGCGGCCTGCATGTAGGTCTGGTAGAGCTTTCCGAAGCGCGTGAAGTTGTTGATGTACGTGCCGCCGAGCAGCGTGGTCAGCTCGCCGTAGAGCGTGCCGAGGTCCACCTCCGCGGCCAGCGCCTGTTCCCGGTCGATGCGCAGCCGCCGTTGGGGCACGTCCGCGTCGAAGGGGGTGGTCGCCGAGGCGACGGAAGGCAGGGCGCGCAGCGAATCCAACAACCGTTCGGTGTGCTCGAGCAGGTAGGCCGTGCCGCGCCCTTCGAGGTCCTGCACCTCGAGCGAGATGCCCGACGTGACGCCCAGTCCCGGGATGGCCGGCGGGATGAAGGCGTAGCACTCGGCGCCCGGGACGGCGACGTAGAGCGTTCCGGTGAGCTGCTGCGCGATTCGGGCGGCCGAGAGTTTGCGGTCGGCGTAGTCCGCGAGCTTGACGAAGATGATGCCGCTCGAGGTCGAGGCGATGCCTGCGAGCATGTCGAATCCCGCGGCGAACGAGGTCGAGGAGACTTCGGGAAGCCTGCGGATCAGCTCATCGGCTTCGGCCATCGCTTCGCGCGTTATTTGCAGCGACGAGGCTTCGGGCGTGGAGACCGTCACCATCAGGTATCCCTGGTCCTCTTCGGGCAGGAATCCCGCCGGGAGTTTGCGCCATACGAGGAAGACGATTGCGAGCATCGCGGCGACGAACAGCCCGGTGCGGGCGACATGCCGCGCGAGCGTGGGGGCGAAGGCGGTGTAGCGCGCTGTCCGCCGGTCGAACCAGCGGTTGAAGGCGGCGAAAAATCCGCGCCGGGGCGGCTCCCGGTGTCGCAGCAGCAGGGCGCAGAGCGCCGGGGAGAGCGTCAGGGCGTTGAACGAGGAGATGACCACCGATACGGCGATCGTCACCGAAAACTGCTGGAACAGCCGCCCCGTGATGCCGCCCGAGAAGGAGACGGGAATGAAGACGGCCAGCAGCACGACGGTCGTGGCTATGATCGGCGAAGCGACGTTGCGCATCGCTTCGGCGGTCGCTTCGCGGGGTTTCATGCCGGCGGCGATATTCACCTGCACGGCCTCGACCACGACGATCGCGTCGTCCACCACCAGTCCGATGGCGAGTACCCGTCCCAGCAGCGAGATGATGTTGATCGTGAATCCCAGCAGCGGGAAGAGCGCGAAGGCTCCGATGAGCGATACGGGAATGGCCACCAGCGGGATGATCGTGGCACGCCAGTCCTGGATGAAGAGGTAGATGATGGCGATGACGAGCACGAGGGCGATGACGAGCGTGCGGAAGATGTCCCGCACGCCGGCGTCGATGCTCTCCGTGCTGTCCACGATCGTCGTGGCTTCGATGCCGTCGGGGAAACGCTGCGCGAGCCGCGTCATGGCGGTCTTGACCTCGTTGCCCACGGCCACGGCGTTGCTGCCCGGCTGCTGGTAGATGACGATGAGCGCCGTGGGGCTGCCCTCGAACCGCGAGCTGACGCCGTAGCTCCGGCTGCCGAGCGATACTTCGGCCAAGTCGCGCAGCCGGATCTGCTGTCCCGAGGAGGTGGTCCGCACGAGTATCCTGCCGAACTCCTCGGCCGTGGAGATCTGCGGCGGCAGCGTCACCGTGTAGGTGTAGGTCGTTCCTTCGGGGGCCGGTTCGGCTCCGAACTGCCCGGCAGGGTAGATGCCTGCCTGCCGTTCGACGGCCTCGGTCACCTCTTCGACCGAGATGCCGTAGTATTTCAGCACGTCGGGCCGCAGCCAGATGCGCATGGCGTATTCGCCCGCACCCATGATAT
>ERZ827498.1906-NODE-1906-length-21612-cov-295.449692_pt1 | contig 21612 bp, 10 predicted proteins | sample MGYA00519865_ERZ827498 | MGnify/ENA primary metagenome ERZ827498 (study PRJEB31778, sample SAMEA3449328) | human gut metagenome | biome: human gut; feature: human-associated habitat; material: faeces | place: United Kingdom | collected 2010/2012 ...
ATAATATTGCTAATGGTAAGTCTTCTACTAGTCATACTCATAGTGTTAAGATTAACGGTGTTACTAAAACTATTGCAGCTACTGGTGGAACTGCTGTAGATTTAGGAACTTATCTTACTTCTCATCAAAGTTTAGCAGATTATGCTAAGAAGAGTGAAATACCTACAAAAGTAAGTCAACTTACTAACGATAAAAACTTTGTTACTGGTTCTGTAAGCGGTCAAACTATTACTATCAATGGTGTTTCTACTACTTGGCAAAATACTTGGAGAGGAATTACTGATAGTTATAGTGAAACTTCTACTGATACAAGTCTTAGTCAAAAAGGCGCAAATAGTTTATATAATGCTTTGCATAATGGATATGCTAGCAGCGCAGGTAATTCTGACACTGTAGATGGTTACCATGCAAGTGGACTTCTTACTGCTCTATCTAATTCTAATAATGGTATTAGTATAACAGTTGGTGGAACAACTAAAAGTATTTCGAACATTAGTGTTAATCATGCTAGCAATGCTGATACTGCAATCACATCGTCAATGCTGAAAACAGCGAATTGGGTTGGAGCTACGTATGTCTCTTCAGACACGCATTATATGTGTTTGGGATATATGAATTGTACTAACTCTTATGATTCTTTGACCTTATTAGTTACATCTGCTTTTTGGGGCAACCAACATGGCTCACAAGATATAATTACAATTCAGCAAAGTACAAATACAAATGATACTGCAAAGATTCAAACAAATGTAGGAAGACTTAGGTTAGGGGGTTCATATGAGAGAAGTTTCTACTATTATAAAGATGATAGTAGGTTTAGACTTTATTTATATGTCTATGTCATAGGTGGAAATTCTTATGGAAGGTGGAATATTTCTTATTTAGGAGGAAACGCAACGTGGGTTACTGACCATCAGGAAAATGTAACCAAATCTTCTTCTTGGATTGGTATTGGATATAGTGCTCAAGTTAATTATGCTAGTAGTTCAGGTTCTGCTTCAAAAGTTTATGGACAAGTAGGAGATACTGGTTCACATGAACTAGTTAGATGTGATATGAGTAATGACCAATTTAGAATTATAGCAGGTTCTAGTAGTAATAATAAAGGATGGGCAGAAATAGCTACAGCAGATGATGGTGATGAACCTATTTATGTAAGACAATATTCAGGTGTATTTAGTTCAGTTGTAAGAACTCTTACTCTTCTTGATGCTAACGGAAATACTCAATTCCCTTCTTACATAAACATTGGAGGTAATGAAAATAATAATTCATCTCCTGATAGAGTATGGGGTAGTAATGGTAGTGATAGTTATCTAAGAAGTTATAGAACTAGTGCTTTAAATGTAAATTATGCTAGTAGTTCAGGTTCTGCTTCAAAAGTTTATGGACAAGTAGGAGATACTGGTTCACATGAACTAGTTAGATGTGATATGAGTAATGACCAATTTAGAATTATAGCAGGTTCTAGTAGTAATAATAAAGGATGGGCAGAAATAGCTACAGCAGATGATGGTGATGAACCTATTTATGTAAGACAATATTCAGGTGTATTTAGTTCAGTTGTAAGAACTCTTACTCTTCTTGATGCTAACGGAAATACTCAATTCCCTTCTTACATAAACATTGGAGGTAATGAAAATAATAATTCATCTCCTGATAGAGTATGGGGTAGTAATGGTAGTGATAGTTATCTAAGAAGTTATAGAACTAGTGCTTTAAATGTAAATTATGCAGCTAGTGCTGGTAATGCAAATACTGTTGATGGTGAACATTTGATAAAAAATGGTAGTGGAACTGGAATTAAACAAGTATACTACTTCAATGCACAAGGTAATAATGCATCATATATAAAATTAGGAACATTAAACACTGTATCAGTAACAGGATCTGGATCATCTAAAGCTATGTTTACTGTTAAGGGTGGCATAAATTTTGGAAAAACAAACGAATCAGTATATGAGGTAGCAGCAAGTACAAAAGGAAGCATACAAGTAACATCCACATTAGTTAGAGGTGATAGAGAATTGAAATTTGGATATGTATCTACTTCTTCTAATGTTGAAATATGGATGGTTTATGACGGAACTTATAGAGGAGTTACAGAAGTTGAGATAAGTTCTTCTATAAGTTTTACTTTAACAATGACAGAAACAACAACGAAACCATCAGGCTTTGTTGAGGGTTCTTATAGAATATTAGCGGCTACCGCGGATAATGTAGCTTCTGCAACTAAACTTCAAACTCCTAGAACTATTTGGGGTCAAAGTTTTGATGGTACCGGAAATATTGGTGGTACTATACTTCCATCTGCTACTCATACATATAATCTTGGTAGTACTACATACATGTTTGAGAAAACATATACTAGATATGTTGATACAGATAACACACATGACCTTTGCCTTTCTTGCACAGGTATAGAAATTTTAAGATTAGCAGCTGCTGACAAATCTGCCAATATTAATTATAATGCAAATATTTCTGGTAATTTATCAGTTAATGGTTTAATATCTAATAAAGGTATACTACCTACAAATTATGAAGTTAATAATAAAGGATTTGGTTGTTACGTTTCAGCTGATGCTTTATGTTCTGGAATTACTGCTATTACTGATAGTATACAAGTTGATCAAGTAACTGTACAATATTCTAATAATAATGGTAATAGTTGGACTAATTATCCTATAAGTAATGATGCTAAATTTAATCTATATGCTAATAATGCAGGTTTAAATCAAGTTTACTTAGGTTATGATGTTATCACTGGTAATAATGATACTGAGAAATTAGCTCAAATAAAAAAGAATGAATTGATAGTTTCATTTTATATTTCTAATAAGTGTTATACTCAACCTTATTTTGCTAGTGTTGATATGTCGAATGGTGTTCATACTATTTGTACTGTAGAAATACTAAACAATAGTGGTACTGTAACTGAAACTTATACTAAACATATGTCTGGATGGAATCAACTTAATTATATAAATCTATCTAATGGTAATACGGCTCTGAATGTAGGAAATGATAGTAGAAGATATATTAGATTTAGGTTTAAACATGACCAAAATACTACTGCTTTACGTAATGCTGTAATAAATAAAATACGAATATTTTCTTTTACTAAGTATTCATTTCCTACTGATAGATTTATGGGTCATACCGGTCATATATATAATTTCGATTATAATATGAATACTTACTTCCCTAATAGTATTCTTGCTAAAGGTGGAGTTACAGCTTATCAATCTTCTGATATTCGTCTTAAAACTAACATTACCAAACTTAATTGTTTAAAGGTTATTAAAAGTATTGGCGGTACTTATGAATTTGATTATATTCGTGACCATAAACATAGTATTGGTTTTATTGCTCAAAATGTAAATAATCCATTACTTAAAGATATAGTTGCTAAAGATGATAATGGTTATTTAAAGATTAACTATTGGAATCCTAAACTTATTAGTCTTGCTTTTGGTGCTTTAACTGAAATAGATGATGAAGTTGATAAACTTAAAGCTAGAGTTAGAGAATTAGAAAGTGAAGTTGAATATTTAAAAAATAAAGATTATGCCTTACAATAGTGAAAACGGAATTATTAGTGCTCCTGTTAGCATTGATGATGTTAAACAAGTTCTTGGAGAGAGTAGCAACGACCTTGCTACTCTTTGTAAGAGTGAAAATATAAATATGTGGAGTAAATATAAACCTATTAGTTGTAAAGGTGATTTTAAAGAATATCCTATTAGAGAAGACTCTGATGAAATAGTAATATCTTCGTTTAGTAAATATACTTGTGTTGTTCGTTGTGGTATGAATATACCTATGGATACTTATAAGAATTTACGTAATAATTATGGAGGAGAAGGTTTTGCAATTAAAGGATGCGAAGAATTTCATAAAGATAATATATATGGAGCTAGTGGTATTGATAAAGATGCAAGTACTAATTCACATACTGTATACGTTTCAGGAAAACATTTTCCAAAAGGTGGTACTAATTCTCCTTATAGATTAGGTGATTTTAGAAATTATAACGCTAAAGCAATAAGAACTGCATTTCTTACTTCTTTTCCTCAATTTAATAGCATTGAAGTTTATTATTCTTCAACTCCTAAATTTAATTGTGTATTATATATGAATACAAATATGGATAATAACACAAATCTTACTATGGATGATATAATAACTGATTTATCTTTAGCTTGGTCTTTTTGGATTCAAATTTGTTATGATTCACCATATAATACTACTGATAAGATTTATAAAAATTATTATGTTGGTAATTGCAAAAAACCAACAGATTATATATATGCTAATAGAGAAATAACTTTTGATATAGGTAGTGGAGATAAGGTTATTGATGTTGTACCTTTTTTAGCGTATACTCGTAATGCAACTTTAAATGATGATACAAAAATAATTTTTATATCTCTTCCGGGTGCTATTAGTTTTAAATATTGTATTAGACAAATTTATATGGAAAGTATTAAAAGTGGTTCTAGTGGTTTTGTTAGTTTCTCATCATTGAGAGAATTATTTGGTGGTAGTTGTATTTGTAAAGCTAGAATATATAAACTTCCTGATGCTACATTTACAATTACTGATGATATATTTAGAAGTGTTGGTGCTTATGGTAATGATAAGATAACATACGGAAGAGGTTACGTATCTAATAGCTCTGGTCAAAATACAGGTTCTGTAACTATTCCTGAAGGTGATAGAAGAGAGTATGTTGAAGTATATATAAGATTTGATAATGTTTATGAAGGAGGTTATTATGGACAAATGTGTAAATTAACTTTTGAAATTAATATAGATGGTAGATGGAAACAAGTTCCTCCAGGAGGTAGTTACATTATGCGTTAAAATGCAGATATTCTTAATATAACAAATGTACTAGAAATGATATTAAATCTATTTATCAAATAAGTATAACTATTTAATAATGCAATTATGAAAATTACAGTAACAAAAATTGTAAGTATGACTTCTAATGTAGAAGCTACTGTAAATGAACTTAGTATTAACGCTAATGTTCGAGTTCGTAACAATGACACTATCGAAGGTATAGATAGCGGTAATGTAAATAATAGTACTGGTAATCAACTAGCTAGTTTTAGTTATTACGGAAGTAATAATCTTAATATTAATTATAATAGTATTGAGAATGGTAATGTTGCTTCTGTTAGTACTGCTGTTAATGATTTCATTAAAGAACTAGAGAAAAATCCTTCTCTTGTAAGTACTGAAAATACTAGTGAAATTTAAGTGATTACTTTGCAAATATATTAAAATATATTATTATATATATATAACGTAGTTATATAATAATATATTATTAATATATTTGCACTACAAATTAAACATCAAAATAATAAAGTTATTATGATTAAAGTAAAACAAAGTAATGCTGTTAGTGCATATAATGTACTCAAGCAAATTAAGACTAAAGAACTTCCTGCTGAAGTAGCTATTGCTATTTGGAAGAATGTAAAAGTATTAAAGCCTATTGCAACTTCTTATGAAGAAGCTATTAAAGATTCTAAAGAGTCTCTTAAAGGTGATAATGATGAAGAGATGTCTAAGCTTCTTAATGAACTTCAAAAGAAAGAAACTGATGAAGCTGCTGGTAAATATACTTTTACTCGCACTGATAATGAAAATCGTGCTAAAGTAACTGAGTATTATTCTAATGCTCAAAATAAACTTAATGCTTTTATTAAAGACCTTGATAATAAAGAAGTAGAAGTAGAACATACTACTATTAATGAGGATGATTTAATTAAAGCTCTTATTGGTACTGATTTTAATATTGGTGTTATTGAACTTATTGATTTCTTATTTGAAGATGCTACTAAAGCAGATGATAAAGAAAATAAGTAAAACATTAAACCCGCCCCGTAGAAGATGTAATTGGTAGAACTTCTAACTAATCATACCTTTTACGGGGCGGATTTCATATTAATAATTTAACTACTACTGATATGGCTTCTATTGCTCAGCTTACTAGTGAAATTTTACATGGTGTAGGTCAGCCTAATAATCATACTCTACGTGAAAGAGTTCGTAATGCTATAATTCATACTCGTAATGAACTTATACGTAGAAGTTATGAAAATCATGCTTACGTTGATAAAATTCATACTCAACGTTTTAAAGTTTCACTTATTACAGTTAATGATGGTGATGTAGAACTACCTAAAGATTATGAAGGAGTTCCACTTGATAAAATTAAAAGAACTCTAGATAAAGTTCCAAGACCTATTAGACTTACTAATAATCTTCCTTTTGATAGAGTTAGTTCTGTAGGATATAAAACTAATAGAGAGTTTCCTTATATTAAAGAAACTACTGCTAGATTTAAAGGAAGTGTTCCTGGACTTTGTGGTGCTATTAGTTATGACTATATTAATGAATATCTTTATTTATTTCCAGCTAGTAAAGATAAAATTGTTCCAGTAGATGCTATTGTTATAGAATCAGCTTTTGAACATCCTAATCGAATTCTAGATATTAATGGAGACCTTACTGTTGAGAATCATCTTTATGATGACAACGAATGGTTACTTAGTGAAGATATGATTGGTCAATTAAAAGAAATAATATATAAAAGGGAACTATTAAATCAACATCGAGAAACAGATGAAGTTCCTAATACTATAAAATATAATTAGTGTATGACTGCTATAAGACTTAATCCAATAAATATGAGTAAGTATCATCAAGATATGAAAGATGCTTTTACTCTAGAACTTGAAAGAGCTAGACTTTCTTATGATGAACTAGCTGGTAATATAGTTGAAAAACGTTCTAAGATTGTTCCTTATGTTGATAGTTTTGCTCTTCCTGTAATTGACTATCCAGAGTTTCAACAGAACAAGTATATAAATGGTCGTCTTGAAAATGCTGCAAAAGGTATGTATGAAGATAAACGTAACGACTTTGAACATAAACATCTATGTTTTAGACTTATTGCTTATGCTGTTGATTTACGAAAGATGAGTGAGTTAGAACAAAAGATTAAACTTTATGAGAAATGTATTGCTCTAAATTATTCTGAGTATAGAAATATAGTTGGTATATTTTATAATAAAGTACATGATGTTCTAATTCTTAAAGCTCATGGTTATCGTCTTGAAGGTAAACTAGGTTATATTTGCATTAATAGAGTTCTTAATACTGGTTGTAAGATTTGTGACTTTGTTGCAACTAATAAATATAAGAAAGAACTTGAAGCTAAAGGCATTAGAATTTGGAATAGAGAAGAAGCTGAATTTGCTAAAGCTAATGGTTTAAAATACGATGCAGTTGACCCTAGGATTTATAAAGCTGATGAAAGTTGGTATGAACTTGCTCTTTGTAATTGTACTCTTCATAGAGCTTACGGTTATAAACTAAGCATGATTGATTATCGTTCTGTAAAAGTCAGACAATATACTAATGAAGGTTTAATTAAACTTACTGGTGGTGATAAAGAAAAGATATGTCATTTACCTATATCTCTAAAGATTAAACTAACTCTGTGTTTACAAGTAGATAAATTAATGTATACTAAATTTGTTAGAAATGAAAATCAAACGAAATGTGGATTTGAAGCGCATCATTGGTAAAGTTGATAACGACTTTAATCTTACTGAAAGTGATTGGATTCCTCGTGCTGCTGCTTGGATAATTGATGCACTTAGTCAAATGAAATGTCTTCCTATGGCTAAGAAAACTAGAAGACTTCAAATAGTTAATCGTATAGGTATATTTCCTTGTCAGTTAAACGCTACTGATATTAAAGTATTTGATGATTATGGTTGTGAAATAAAACAACTTGAAGCTAATAATAGTTGTTGTAATTCAGGATTTGGTTCTAAAACTAATGTAGAACCTAGTCCTGAAATTGCTGTTATAGATGATACCAATAAAACTGGTCGTAATTTTATGAAGGTTGCAACTATTAGAAAAGCTGATGATAGTCGTAATTTTGTAATAACTAATAATGGTCATATCGAACTTAACTTTGATACTGATTGGATAAATGTTCAAAGTTTTGAACCTATGACTTATTATGATGATTATTATGATTGTGAAGTTCCAATGGTTTATGATAATGGTATTCTATTAGAAGCTATAAGTTTTTATATTCTATATAAATATCTTAGTCGTGGTAGTCATCATCCAGTTTATGATTTAAAGAGTAATAGTCCTGTTACTAATCCTTATATTCAATGGAAAGAATTAAAGAGTAAAGCTATTACTTCTGTTCGTAATGATTTATATAATGCTGATGGTTGGAGAAACTTCTTCTACAACTCAACATTTGACCCAAGAAGATAATAATTATGAATATAGTAAAAGAACTTAATTTGAATAAAACTCCAAACGTTATTCCTAATGGAAGTTTGGTGTTTGCTAAGAACATTAAAGTTAGTCCTGATAATTCGTATATTACGAATGAAGAAGGATTAACTTATGCTTTTAGTGCTCCAGTTGAAGGTAAAATAGTAGGTATAATTCCTTGTATAAAAGAGATTGTAATACTTAGTTACCTTGAAGCTGATACCGGTGAACATAGTTCTCATATTTACCGTTGTGTAGAAAATGAAGTTACTGGTCTTCTAGACTTAAATGAAGTAGGTAATGCTTGGACTTATAGCGGTGGTAAAATTGTAGGTACTTATACTTATAATGTAAATGGTGAACTTATTATAGCTATTGGTGAATATGATATTGTTAAAGTTGAAGAAGTTGCTGGTAGAGATGACGATGTTATTAATCCTGGTGATGAAGACGATAATGACAATAAAGTAAATGTTCAAAAAATAACTAAAGAATATATTCCTTTAAAGACTATAAATCTAGATAGAGCTAATGCTAGTGATAATCCTGAAGTATATTCAGTTTGTGCTAATATTCCAATAGCTAATATAAGTCTTGAAGAAAGAGTTCCTGGTAATAGTATGCCTAATGGTATATATCAATTATTTATTCGTTATGAAATAGATAAAGATTATTATACTAATTGGATGCCTTTAGGTGGTTCTTATCATGCTCTTAATATAGAGAATAAAACTGTAATTAATCACATATATAATATTACTGGTGATTCTAAATTAGCTTTAACTCGTTGTGTAGCTGCATACAATAATAATAATAAAGATTGTAACTATAATTTTAAGTTTCATATAAGGTTTGATGATACTTATAATTATAAAGCTTATCAAATAGGTTATATACTTAAACATGAAGAAACTGCTTTAGCTCGTATTTGGCGTAAGTTTAATACTGATGTTCGTGACTTTATTTTTGATGCTGGTAATTTTGAAGAAACAACAATAGATGAATTAACTGCTAATAGTTTTAATTTATTCAATGTTGCTTCTCTTTGTAATTATGAGAATCGTCTTTATATTGCAAACTATGATGAGAGTGATTATAATGTAGACCTTACAAAATATGCTGAAGGTATTAGAGCAAACATGATTTATGAACCTTGTTCTAATTTAGTTTCACTTAATATTAATACTGTAAATTATGAGACTTATACATTTAGTTGGTCAACTGGTGCTATAAGTGCTGCCATTGTTGAGATTAAAAAACCTTCTAAAGATGTTATTGTAAATGTTAATGGTCGACGTACAACTTATCATACTGTAATTAATGTTAGAGACTATAATGAACTTAAAAGATATGTATGTTGGGTAACAACTGAAAGTGAGAATATTGCTGATTTTGATAACTGTGCTTTTGGTGGTTATGGTGGTAAACATATATTTCCATGTACCAATGTAGCTTTTGGTATTTATGGCGGAGACAATCCAACGTTTGATATTATTACTGTTCCAGTTAAAGGTTATTCTAATAGACTATATGATAATTTAGGTCTAGGTGGTGGAACAAGTCATAAACATACTGGTCTTAAACTTACAGGAGGTGCTACAGGTGCTTTTTCTCATGGTTATACTGCTGTATGTTCATATCGTCCTAATAGATTTAGAATGAGTAAAAGTACAAATACTAGAACTTATTCAAATACTATTATGGTAGATAATGCTATTAGAACTTTAATGCCTAATAGTGTATATAACTTCTTCATTCATTATGTTCGTAAAGACGGTAGTTATACTAACGGTTATCAATTAAAGAATGATGTTCGTCCTGATGCTATTATTAATTCTGTAGTAATGACAGGTAGCGATAGTGTAGATGTTCAATTAAGTAAATTAACTTCACTAAGAGAAAGAACTAGTAGTAGTTCTTCTGGTAATGATAGAGATTTTACTAGTTTGCTTTCTATTGATGCTCTTAAAGATAAGTATGCTTACGAAGTTGTTAGTACTGCTGTTTCACCTAGCGATTCAAATACTCTAAAAGGTACTAGTTTTGGTTACTATAAAAATTACAATGGAGACCTTTTATTTAAAACTGGTTCTACTCATAATTTTAATAATACTAACGATAATATACTTTATAGAATTAAAGTTGGTTTTACTAATATAAAAATACCTGATGGTTATGTAGGTTTCTTCTTTAGTTATGAAAAGCCAGAAACTACAAATAGTTATCAAGCTTATTGTATTAAGAAAACAAACAATGGTGCATTGTTTAAAGCTAGTGAAGTAGAAACAGGTAAGATTAACTATAATGGTTCTATCTATATTCCTGAATACAAAATAACAGATGAAGGCTTTAAACTTCCTACTACAAATCCTGCTTATATAAATAATGCTGGTATTGTAGCTAGTAATGCAGTAGATGATGATGATTTAACTAATACTGTAAATACTGCTGGTTCTGATGGTGGTATAGTTCTTTCTCTTAAAAATGGTGACGGTAAAGTTACTCCTGAAATAGGAGAAGTAGGAAATGTTATGATATTCAATCGTAACATATATTGTAAGAAAGATAAACAACTTATTAGTTTTGGTCCTATATGTTTTAAACATTCAGACATTGAAACTTATAGTTATGCTGATGTTAAAGACGATACTAAGTTCCCTAATAATTATGTTAATGATTACGATTTTAATTATCCTGCTTTTTATGTTAACGATAAAACTTTAGTATATGACCGTAAGGTATATATATCTGATACTGGTAAAGTATATGATATATCTGAAAAAAATGCTATTGCTAAAGATTGGACGTCATTTACTAAAGCTTATGCTAGAATTGTCAATTATAGTAAGTTTAGCAGAGTTAATACAAATGCTATTTCAATAAAGAAAGAACCTGAGTATTTAGTAGGTGTTTTAGGTAGTGAAGAAGGTGGTACTGGTACTCATCAACGCAGTGCTAATATTATTGTTAAGCCGTTGAATGCTACAGACCTTATAGAATTAAAAGATACGTATATAGAAAGTAATTATAAACTTTATACTAATTATAAAGATAATCTTAATTATGATTCTTATAAACGTGCTACTATTCGTCGTAGTGATGTAATTGGTGATGAAAGTCTTGCTAACTCATGGAGACACTTTAGAGCAAACAACTATAAAGTGCTTTCCAAGAACAAAGGCAACATTACAAATATCATTGGTGTAGGCACTGCATTTTTTGTCCACACGGAGCATTCTTTATTTTACCTTAATAGAGATAACCTCCTCAAGACATCGGGCAACACAGCGCAATTAGAAATGCCAGATTTGTTTGAAGTAGAACCTATTGAACTATTTACTAGTAATCATGGTTATGGTGGACTTCAACATCCTCAAGCCTGGACTGTTAATAGTAATGGTTATTGGTTTGTAGATGCAGATAATAAACGAATATATAATTTCGATAATAATCATCTTACTGATTTAACTAGTGATATTCTTAATTGGATGAACAATGTTCAAATAGCCGATGCTCACATGGTTACAGATTTTGCTAATGCTCGTGTAATTATGTGTCTTGCTTACTATAGTAAAGATGTCGGAGATAGAGAACATAATCAACCTGCTTATATTACTTTATCATTTAATATGATTAGTAAGAAGTTTATTAGTCTTCATGACTATAAATTTAGCTTAGGTGTAAATACTAAAAATCATTGTTATTTTTATTATGCTGTAACAACTAGTTCTTTCCTTTATTGTTTCCATAAAAATACTCCTTTAGGATTCTATGGTAAAACTGGAGATTACGCTGGACTTGATGACCATGCTTATGGTTTTCCAGCTATGAGTACAAATCTTACTATACAACATGAAGATGGTACTGAAGAAACTAGAACTGTTAATCCTGCTATATTTGATGTTATTGTAAATGAAAATTACAATATTCCTAAATGTATTAATTCTATTAGTTATATACTTAATAAAGAGTATGCTTACTTTAGTAATCAAGTTACTAGAATGGCTGAACCACTTATGGACAATGGAACTTATGGTGATATAGAACATTATAGTGGTGATAAACTTCGTATTTATACTGATAGCAATGATACAGGTGACTTAGATATTTCAGGACATAAAACGATTAATGATGATACTGTAACTAGAGATAGAACTCCAGATTACAAAGTTCCTTATTATGATAAAGGTATTTGGAACTTTAATTATATAAGGAATTATATTAGTAATAAACTTACTAAAGAAGAGATATGTAAACGTTATAACTTGAATATTAATAATCTTACTCCTACACAAGAAACTAAGATTCAAACTATGCTTAATAATCCAAGTGATGAACGTAATCTAGTTTATGGTCGTTATTTCGTTATTAGATTTATCTTTAGAAATATAGATAATGTTCCTTTTAGATTTGAGGATTTAAATGTTAATTATTCAAAGTATTAAATTATGACTGGAAAAATTAAAAGAAGAAGTCTTCGTTGTGGTGGTAGACCTAAAGCTGACTTCGGTAGTCTTTTTACTTCTGTTATAGCTCCTGCTTTTAATGCGGCAGGTTCTATAGCAGATGAGTCTATAGACAATAATAAGACTATTACTAATGGTATTGTTAATAACAATACTACTATTCCTAGTGACCCAACTAAAACTCCTACTATGAGATTAGGTGGTAGAAAGAAATGTTGGATTGGTGCAGCTATTGGTGCTGCTACTAGTATAGCAGGTTCTTTATTTGGTAATAGTGCTCGGAAGAGAGAAATGCGTAGACAACAAAGTATTAGAGATTGGCAAAATGCTACTCAAGAAGCTGCTAATATGACTTCTGTTCTTAATAATAGTCAAGATTATCAAGAAGATTATCTTAGACAATTTAGAACTGCTGCTAGGCTTGGTAAAACTCTTGGAGCTAAAGGTATTTATATTACTGATGGTGGAAATGCTACTAAGATATCCAACAACACATACGTTCTATATGGCGGTTCTCATGAAGATGTGAATGAGACTGGTCAAACAGGTATTGGTATTAATGTTGGTGGCAATGAAGTTGAAGCTGAAGGTGGTGAAGTTGTTCAGAAGAAGAATGGTGCTCTAAGAATCTTTAGTGCTCAACCTATTCTTGGTAATGGTATGAGTCCTGCTCAAGCTATTCTTAGAGGTTATAATAAAGATTCTGTATTTAGTCAACAACAAGCTTTTAAGAAAAGAAATGGTCTTAAAGATGATGGTAGTGCTAAATATAAATTTGGTGAAGATATAAAAAGTATTTGGAATTTTATTAGAAGTAATAGAAGCCCTATTGATAATATTGCTGCATTAGCTACTGCATATCAAAAATTAAATCCTAATAGTAACTATAATAAACAAAAAGGTAAGTTCAAAGGTGGTACTTTTAGAGGTGCTGGTGCAGGTGGTACTTGGACTAATGATTATAAATCTAATAAGGGTTTCGATAACTTTAATGATGCTTACGATGATGCTGTAGAACATAATGCTAAAACTTTTATTTTCGGTAATAAGAGATATAATACTCTTAAAGAAAATAATCCTATTAGAGAAATTAATAACAGAGCTGTAGGTTCTTGGAGAGATAGTGTAGTTACTAAAGATAGAACTGGTTATGGTAAAGATTTTGGACTTATAAAGGGTGGTGCTTCTTTAATTCCAATAATTACAGAAACTTATACTCCTAAAAGAATTAAACATAAATTAGGTGGTGGTTTAACTTCTAAAGATAGAGGTTCTTCTAAACGTCCTTATCCTTCGGTATCATCTAAAGATTTTGCAGGTGGTGGTAGAAGTTATCCTATTCCAACTAAAGCTGATGCTGTTGATGCTTTAAGACTTGCTGGTCTTCATGGAAGAAGTGATGTTAGAAGTAAAGTATATAGTAAATATCCTAGTCTTAGAAAGAAGAGTTTGTTAGGTAGTTCTAACCGCCCCGTAAAAAGTATGAGCCCTAAAACTCTAGGTGGTATGTATATTCCTTTCAATAAACGTTATACTTCTATTTATGATGCTCCAGATTATAATTTTGATTATAATGGTGGTAATGTTTTAGGAAATGATGAAGTAACAGTTACAGCTAAGAGAATTAAGCCTACTTTTATGAAACCAAATAATGATGCAATGAATCTTATTAAAGTTCCTAAAGAAGAGGTTCCTTATATTCCACAAAGACATAATCGTAGTCGTACTATATTTAGTAGTGGAGATTATTTAGGATTAGGTATTGATACTCTTGCTGCATTAAGTACAGGTCTTGTAAATTATAATACTGCTGGTAAGTATACTCTTCCTGATAGAGCTCCTATTATTCAAGCTAGTAAATTACCTACAACTTATAATGTCAATCCTGAAATAGAAGAGGTTAAACGTTATAGAGATAAACTTACTGGACAAACATTCAATAATACTTCAAGTTCTGTAGCTGCTCTTAATAGAAGTAGTGCTATTAATCTCGATGCTCTTTCTAATCTTAGTAAACTTTGGGCTACTAAAGAGAATGAAGAGAACAAGATGCTTACAGAAGATGCTAAGAATCAACAAACTATTGCAGCACAGAATGCACAGAATGAACTTGCTCGTCAAAGCGAGATTGCTAGAATTAAGAATGAAGCTATTCAAGCTAAAGGTGATGCTCTTAATGTTGGTCTTAGTGGATTATCTCAAGCTTGGACTAATTTCTGGACTGCTGGTAGAACTGCTTACGAAGATGACCAAGCTAGACGTGCAATGGTTGCTTCTAGTAAAGATGCTACTCCTACTAGACTTATTGAAATGGGTTATGATTTATCTCCTAACCTTGTAGCTAGTCTTTATAGAACTGCTAAAGATGATAGAACTAAACGTTTCTATTTGTCTAGATTGTCTTCTGCTCAAAGACAAAAATATGGTATAAATTAATATTATATAAATACTTCTGATAGTGTTATTACTATCAGAAGTATTACTATTTTTGTAATCAGTAATCAAATAATAATATTATGGCTTATAAAAACAATCAAAGTGGTATTAGTATTGGTGGATATGTTCCTCAACGTATACCAGTTCGTGCAAATATTGAAGCTCTTAGCCAAGCATTAAATAAAATTGATGAGCGTTCTGATAAAGCAATTCAACAAAAGTCTGCTATTACAAATGCTATTGGTCAATTAAAACTTAATGCTGCTGAGGATAAATGGAAATACGATTATGCTAAACGTATTGAACAAAAGATTAATGATGCAGCTCAATATGGTGATTATAGTAGAGCATTAGATGTTGCTACTGAACTTGCTGGAAGTGCTACTTCTTCTCCTGAAGTTATTGGTCGTATTCGAGCTAATGAAGCTTATGAAAAGAAGAAAGGTGAAGTTGAGTCTCTTGCTAATAGTGGAGTTATTAGTGGTCTTACTAAAGAACGTTGGCTTGCACAAAATAAATATGCTTATGAAGATATTCGTGATGCAAATGATAATATAGTTGGAGGTACAGATTGGAAAGCTGGATGGGACCCAGTTAAGAAAGTTGATATGTCTAGACTTGTTACACTTGCTGGTCAACTTGCTGCTCCTGTAAAACGTGCTACTAGCAGTACTTCTCAACGTAGTGTTTCTGATGAACAAGGTATAGGTAATGGTGGTACTAGTACTCCTGAAGGTCTTCGTTCTGTAAAAACTGGTTATAGTACTTCTAGTGGTTCTAGTTTCCAAAGAGAAACTTTAACTAAGAAAAAGATTGATGAAGTTTATAATAAACTTTTTGCTCTTGACCCAGATAATATGAATGCTCTTATTCAACAATTTGATGATGTACAATGGAAAGTCAATCAGCTTAAAGATGAACTTAGTACTACTACTGACCCTGAAAAACGTAAAACTCTTCAAAATAGTATTGATTCTTTTAGTAATGATATTTATGATGCTAATGGTCAACCTCTTAAAGTTAAAGAATATATGCTTAGTAAAATAGGTGTTATTACTAAGAATATGGCTTATGATAATACTAGCGTTAGTCATACTTCAGGTAGTTCTGAAACTAGAGGTTTAACTTATGGTACTAAATATGCTTTTAGTTCTGGTACGAATACTAGTAATATAACTGCTCCACTTCCTACATTAGGAGGAACTTATTATAGTAATCCTGGTGAAGTAAGTTGGAATGTTCAACGTGATGGTTCTTATTTCCAACAAACTAGTAAAAGTCTTTCTGAAAATGGTATTTTAAATTAGTAAACTATGCTTAGTAAAAAAATATACGATAAGTTTATAAGTGATGGAGATTTTGTTGGTGCAGCTAATTATTTATCTCGTGCTCACTTTAGTGACCCAGTTAAACAACAAATGGTTAATCAAACTATTAAAAGTCTTAGAACTGATGGTCGTAGAATACAAGGTATGATGTCTCATGCTGATGATACTCAAAAAGCTGCATATAGTTTTCTTAATGCTGTAAATAATAATAATCTTCTTCCAGGTCTTAATAATGGTATAGATTCTGAAGGTAATAGACGTAAAAGTACTAACGAATTTAGTAAAGCTTATTCTGATGCTTTGAGAAATTTAGGTAGTACAAAAAATACTGATGCTGAAGGAATATCTATTAAATTTGGTGGTAAGACTGAAAAAAGAACTTTATTTGGTATTGATTGGTTAGCTAAAGATGTAGAATATAATGATGATGCTTTTAATGATATGTTAAAACGCACTCATCTTACTAAAGAAGCTTTAATAAAAGCTGGTGCTAAGATTAAAGTTCAAAATGGTCAATACATTCTTAATATTAGCAAACGTAGTTCTTTATTTAATAAAATATATGATGGTATTCGTAATATTAAGAATGATAAAGGTTTATATAGATTTCAAATAGCTGGAATTGACGCTAAAGGTAATATTATAAAAAATAATGAAAGTTATCGTCCAGCTTCTGCTATGGAAAGAGGTAAACTTAAACATCAAGGTATTGATGTTGCTACAAGAGTTGGAGCTTCTTCAAGTCCTATAGAAGAATCAGATGGATATTATTTTAATCCTAGTGTTTCAATGATTAATAATTTTGAAGCTCCAGCTAAAGCTATAGAAAGCGCTAATCAAACTATCCGCCCCGTAAAAGGTATGAGTGGCGATGGAAGTGGAGTATCTACTGTTAGTTCTATGATTCTTCCTTTTAATAGTGCTCGTAGAAAACAAATTAGTGATGCTCTTAATACTGGTAGACTTAATACTGAATTAGCTAATGCTTTAGTAAAAGAGAATGGTAATGCCATTCTTAATGGTCTTATGAATGCTGATTTTACTCAATATGAAATGTATGTTACTGATGAAGAAAATCCTGATGACCATACTACTGTTCGGCATTCAGTAGATACTAGTAACGAAAAAGCTAATATTCAAGATTTATTACGTGCTGCTATTGCTAGTGGAAAGTTTGACCCAGAAACTCAAGTTTCTCTTGGTATGCAAGGTAATCAAACTGGTTATGTTATTACTATTCCAACTAAAGTAGATGAGAATACAGAAACAGGCAATAGAATTGAAGATATTAAACAGAATAGTCGTCAAATATTTATTCCTGATTTTATGAATGGTGAAGCTGAGAAACTATTCTCTCAAAATTCTCAGACTAGAGCTATGAAAGAACTTGCTAGTATGGAAATGTATAATTATCCTGTTGATATTCCTCAAGATGGTAGACTAAATGTTTATAATGACCCTTCTACTGGAAAGGCAGTTTATCAAATGGAATATGATAGCGGTAGAGTACAACCTTTAACTAGAGAAGATGCACTTCGTAAAGTTAATAAAATGCTTATAGTTGAAGATGGTATCGATTTAGCTAATAAACAATTTTATGATGAAGATGGTAATCTTCGTAAAGGTCTTAAAAATAAAGATGGTTCTTTAAATGCTCAATTTCAACAAGATTTAAATAGACAAGTAGACACTTATGTTACTAGTGCTATGAGTGAACTTTATCCACAAGCTTGGCAAAGTTTTGCTCCTATTGCTAATAATGTTATAAATGGAGATTTTTCATCTGAAGAATATAAGACTAAATTAGCTAAAGCTATGGATAGTTTTGTAGATACAGATAATATTAATCTTATTAATAATCAAAGAGCTATTTATTCTAATTATATTCTTAGTAATATAGGAATGTATGATAATGACGCTTATAACATTGATTAATTATGAATACAGAAAACGTTTTTAATAATAGTGGAATTATAATTAGTAATCCTAATTATAATCCTGAAACAAAGAAGGGTCGTGCTCAACAACCCTTCTTTCATACTTTAGATGTAAGCCAAGATATTACATCTGGTGCAGCTAATGAATTTGCAAAGAATGCAGACAATGCTTGGGTAATGGGTGATACTCATAGTTATCAACGTTATGATGTTACTCCTAATTTTATTACTAATTTGGATAAAGAGCGTGCTGAAAATCAATCAAACTTTGCTAAAACATTTAATTCTTTAAGTCAAGCTCTTGTTAGTGAAGCAATTCTTGGTACAATTAAAGCTGTACCTGATTTGTTTGATGCTATTACTAATGGTGTATTTCAATCTGATGGGAATTATCAAAATCCTATTAGTAATAAGCTTCAAGAATGGCAAGATTATTTCAGAAATGAAGTTGCTCCAATATATAGTGACCCAGAGCGTAATGATATTTATAATGGAGGTTTTACAAATTGGGGATGGTGGACTAGTAATGCACCTAGTGTAATGACTACTTTAACATTACTTCTTCCTAGTATTGGTATTGTTAAAGGTATTGGTTATCTTGGTAAACTTGCAAAGACTTCTAAGTTAGCTAGTATGACTAGAAACGGCATTAAAAGCATTGCTGGTATAGATAGAGCTATAAACTCTAATAGAGAACTTAATGCTTTACAAAAAGGTATTAATAAAATTATTGGTAGTAATGGTATTGTTGTTGGTTCTGATGTAGAAAGTGCTGCTAGTAGGTTTGCTAATATTGGAGGAATTGCTCTTTTACAACGTACTATGGAGAATTATCAAGAAGCTCAAGGTGTATATAAAGATATGTACAATGAAGCTTATGATAATCTTAATAGAATAAATGCTCAACAATATCAAGATTTTGTTAATAAGAATTCTGAACTATTTCAAGGTATTGATACTAATGATAAAGAAGCTGTTGCAAGACGTATTGCTAAGAAGTCTGCTGATACGGATTTCCTTATGAACTATAGTAATATAGTATTTGATGTTATTCAATTGTACGCTCTTCGTAACATGTGGAAAGGTATTAGAAATTCTTATGCTGGTAGTGCCGCTGTAAGTAGAGCTGCAAGATTAGAAAAACTTAAAGTTGGTAAAACTGCTGAAGAGTTTGAAAAATACTATGCTAATATAGGTAAGATGAAGAAAGCTGGTTGGTGGATTAAAGACCACGCTAAAGCTGAGAAACTTGTAATAGCTGGAGAACTTAATGAAGGTGTTGAAGAAAGTGTTAACTATATATCTCAAATGGAAGGTATGAATGTTGGTAAACTTCTTCTTAATGAACAAGATGCTGACCATTCTCCTTTTGATAATCGTCTTCAAAAGTATCTTAAAAGTGGAGGACTTGCTGACTCTGCTTTTTGGGGTGTATTAGGTGGTGTTGTATTTCAACATTTAGGTAGTGGTTTTGGACGTATTAGACAAACATTTGAAGATAGAGCTAATAAAAAAGAAGATAAAATTACTGGTGAACAAGGTAAGTCTTCACCTTTTAGTATTAGTGAACTTGGTGAAATTAAATCTCGTAAAGCTGATATTGCTCACTGGGGAAAAGATACTAATCTTTATATTGAAAGGATGAATAAAATCAATGATGGAAAGAATCCTTTTGATAACAATAAAAGTTTTACTAGTCCTGAAGAAAGTCAAGCTGCTAAAGAAGCTGCTGAAAATGACTTTATTACTAGATTAGCTTTACGTGCTGGTCATCACGGTAATCTTAATTACTTGAAATCATTCTTACAAAGTGAAGAAATTCGTAAAGCTATGGTAGAAAAAGGTGTAGTAAATGAAGCTGAATCTAAACAAATTCAAGCTAATAATGTTGCTAAAGTTGATGCTGTTATGGACGCATATACTAAAGAACTTTCAGGTCTTATAGGTATCGTTCAAAATAGAAATCATAATAAAAAAGAACCAGACCTTGTTCCTATTGAATATCTTCAAGAAATAGCTAGTGCTAATGTTGTTTATAATCAAAAGATAGCAAATATTAAAAATAAAGAACAAGTTGCAGATAATCTTATAAACATGGTTCTTAATGAAGAAAACATTAGAAAAGTTATTGGTCAAAATTATACTGGTGAACAAATAAAAGGTGCTGTTCGTCATGCCCTTATAACTAATATGATTAGCGATTTGTATGCTAGAAAGAAAGAACTTATAGCTAAAAATCGTAAGACTATTAGTGATAAAGTAGCTATTGATAATATTAATCGTACTATCAATGAGTATAGTGATATGCTTTCTAATGATGAACTTCGTCTTACAACTGCTGTTATGCTTGCTAGTGAAAGAGACGAGGAAGGTAATCTTGGACGTAATAGTCAAGACCCTTTAGCTAAAGCTTATGATGATTTATTTAGTGGTGTTGATGAAAAAGGGGTTCAACTTACAGATGAAACTATTATTCGTAACTTTGAAAGATTTGCTAAAGAAAATGGTCTTTCTAAAAGACTTGCTGAGTTTGATAGTTCTAGTAACGTACTTAATCAAATTCAAACTGCTAATAATAATATAACTAGAATTAATAATCTTGTTAAAGAAGCCGATAAAGAAAAGAATAGTACTGGTATTAAACTTTCTGACCTTATTCTCAAACAAGCTGAACTTGAACTTTCTCGTAGATATGACCAAGCTCAAGTTGTCAATAATGAAACAGACCTTGCTGCTGAACTTAGTTATAAACAAAACACTATGAATGAAGCTCGTAAGAAAGTTATTGACACTAGTTATAAGTATATTGATGATTTAGCTGATAAATATAAAGATGAGGAAAATGGTAACATTCGTGCTGCTGTAAACGCTTACTTTAATGATGAGCAAAATAACTTTGATGATGCTACTTCTTTTATGACTAATAAAGAAAGAGAAGCTTTTAAAGAAAGTCTTGATGCTCTTCATCTTAGTAGCGGTCTTAACTATAGATTAGCTAATACAATTCAAGATATTTTAATTCTTAGAAGTAAGATTAAAGCTGCTAGAAATAAGGCTAATGATGGAGAAGAAGAACCTGAAAGTACTACAAATAGTACTACTACAAATGGTAAT
>ERZ827498.1922-NODE-1922-length-21463-cov-4.780409_pt1 | contig 21463 bp, 18 predicted proteins | sample MGYA00519865_ERZ827498 | MGnify/ENA primary metagenome ERZ827498 (study PRJEB31778, sample SAMEA3449328) | human gut metagenome | biome: human gut; feature: human-associated habitat; material: faeces | place: United Kingdom | collected 2010/2012 ...
GCGTTTCTGCCCTCGGTCTTGAACACTTGCATTGTGTGTTTGAGAGTGAAAAGACGTTCCGTCCGCTGTCTGCCTTGAAAAAGCTTTTCCCTAAAGTTCATATTGAGATAACCAAAGGGAACAAAAAGCAAGTCGAGGACTATATAAACAAGGTCGGCAAGTTTGAGGAAAAGGGCGAAAAGATAATCGCAAAATCGCAGGTCGGTGAGATAAAAGGCTGTCAAGGCAAGCGAAACGATTTGATTTCAATGTCTGATATCCGTGACTTGATTTACAGCGGACAAACTCCAAACGATATATATAGACAATATCCACAGGCTATCAAGTCCAAAACGGCAACAGAGGAACTATTTTATTTGTACCGCAAGGACAACACGCCGCCCGAACGTGATGTGAAAGTACATTGGCTGTTTGGCGGTACTGGGTGCGGAAAATCATACACATACATTGAACTTTGTGAAAAGCATGGTGATGTAAATATCTATCGTGTGACCGACTATGACCACCCTTTTGACGGCTACCAAGGCGAACCGATACTCATTCTTGATGAGTTCCGTGGGCGTATCTCATACAGCTACTTGCTCACTCTGCTTGACAAGTACCGCTCGCAAGTGTCGGCACGTTATAGCAATAAAATGACGTTATGGACGGAAGTATATATAACTTCGCCGTTCCTGCCTACAGAACTTTATCAAAAGGCGGCTGAACGTAATGACGGCATAGACAAGCTTGAACAGCTTACAAGGCGTATTGATGATATAGTTTATTGTTTCAAATATACCGCCGAGAACAATAGCGGAACATTTTATTGCAAATACAACGTTGATTTTGATTTACATTGTGATAGTCACGCTATCCGTGAGCAGTGTTCACACGTTCGTCACGAGGTTTCACAAATGGGCTTGTTCACACTTATGGACGGCTTAACGTCAAAATTTGTTGAAAATAAATCGCAAAGTTAGTGTCACGAGGAAAATTTTTAAACTCTGAAAGGAGCAAAGCGACTGTAAGAGGTTAAAAATTTAGGCAATGGAACTTGTGAACGCAGTGAACAAGGTCGCTTGCCGTTCCGCCACAGCGCTAGCCGTGGCATAAGTGACACGATAAAGAAAAACCAACGTAAAAGCCAACTCAAAAGCCGAAAAAGCAAAACAAGCCAAACAAAATAAAGTAAAAATATTTAACGTAAGAAAACGGTAATTTTACAATGTCGTAAAAATATGGTATAAATAAATCAGGAGGTACACCATGAAGCAAAAAGAAATTTGCAAGGAAGAAATCAACCTTTTCTATTTGTGGCTCTGTGGCACGATAGGCAAGGAGAAAGGAGAGGATAAAAGGCTTGTGTTTCTGTGCTGTCCTGCTGAGCGTGACACGCTCCTTAGGCTGTTTCTTGCAGAGTACAAAGCAGAACACCGCTACAACGCATTTAAGAGGGCTTTTCAGCCGTCCACACGCATTATAACAGTAAAAAGAGTGTAGCCATTATAAGCCCATGTATTGGCGTACATGGAATGACTACACCCGATATTACAACCCCTCGAAAGGAAGTAATCACTATGAATTTTAAAGAATTTTATTACAAGGACTTTCGCCCCTCATATCTTGAGGGCGTTGTCCGTTATCCTGAGCAAACCGACTATGTGATTGAGCAGAATTGCAAGCCGATAAACGGCAAGGACCTTTCCGAAATCGGTCTTTCTGACCTCAATAACATTATCAAGATATGTGATGATACATATTGCATTGACAGAGTGAAAAAGCTCCGCAGTGTTCTTAAGCGTATCATGCGTTACGCTTACGCTTGCCGTTATACGCCTATTGACCTATCTGCATTCGAGTTAAGGCGGTGCAGAAAACGCCCTGAAACAGTGCAACAGCTATCATTTACGGCAGAGCAAGCCGCTTTTCTGACTTCGGGTGATAGCACTATAATGAAGATGTTCCGTTTTGAGTGCTTGACAGGTCTACGCCGTGAAGAAATACTCGCCTTGCGTTGGGAGAACGTTGACCTACCTCACCGCCGTATCTTTGTTTGTCAAACTGTTGTTGTTTTAAAAGGCTGTGCAAGGCTCGTTGACGATACCAAAAACCACAAGTTTCGCTATGTGGAGTTGAACGAAAGTGCTTACAAACTGTTGCTTTCCGTTCCGCAGACCTGTGATTTTGTATTCGGCAATCCACGTTCAAAGAACTTTCTCAGCCCTCGCCGTTATCACGAGGAGTATAATACAATGTTCATTCGCAAGAATGAGGAATGGAAAAAGACCCACGCAGAGGGCTTGCCACACCTCACACCGCACAAATTCCGTCACACGTTCGCAAGTCTGCTGACCGCTAACGGAGCGGATGTTAAGACAGTTGCCGACTTGCTCGGTCACACAAAGCTTGACACCACAAACATTTATTTGCACTCTTATGATGATTTACGCCGTCAGGCGGTCGATAAGATACAATTAGATAATTAATTTAACAGCCGCTCTTCGGGCTTTTGGTCGGAGTGACCGGATTTGAACCGACGACCTCTACCACCCCAAGGTAGCGCGCTACCAATCTGCGCCACACCCCGATATCGTATATATTATACCCGATTTGGATACAATAGTCAAGAGTTTTCAATCAAAATAAAAAAATTGCAAAAAAGGTATTGACATTCACATTCATTTGTGATATAATAAATAAGCACTCAAGAGAGAGCACAAAAAATATCGCGGGATGGAGCAGTTCGGTAGCTCGTCGGGCTCATAACCCGAAGGTCGTTGGTTCAAATCCAGCTCCCGCAACCAACAAAGAGAAGTCTTGAAAAAAGGCTTCTCTTTATTTTATTTACACGAATAATAATCAGAAATTATTCTGAGAATTAAGTATGCCGAACTTTTCACAAGTACGGCAAGAAAGCTCAAAGAGCCTATCATGAAGGGCACAGTGAAATTGATAATCAAGAGAAAGATCTCTCCGCAACTCACCGAGGGTGTATTCTATTTTCCCATACAAAAGAAAAGCATCAAATATATTAATTACTTCACGATATTCACGATAAAGGTGAAGATACTCACGAACATAGTAGTTTGAAATAGTCATTTTTAGCAATCCTTTCATATTTGATTAATGGGGTGAGGCTGAAACAGTCAACCCCTAGAACTGTTAATAATCACGAACAAGATAAAAGTTACAAAGATTATATACAATAGAGCTGTTAAGCTCACGAGAAACAGAAATATGAAACATATGTGACACATTATAAGAATACCATTCATTTTCAGCAAATGAACGAGCCTGCTTTGCATTGTGAGCGTAGCAGTAGTAAAAATAATGATGTTCACCGAATTTTTTTATGTCAAAATCAACACGATATAAAATAAGTTTTTTCATTTTAAACACCCTTTCTGCGGTTTATGGGTTATCCGCTTTCCCTTTGTCTGTATACATTATACCATATCGCTAGCAATATATCAATAGGCATTTTGCATGAAATTTGCTAGCATTATATGTTGAAATTGTATATTGATAGCATTATAATTATATGATATAATAGAGCAAAGAGGTGATAACATGGTAAGCGAAGCACAAAAGAAAGCCACAAGCAAATATATTTCAAAAGCATATGACCAAGTATCTTTACGAATGCCAAAGGGCAAACGAGAAGAATACAAAGCCCATGCAGAACGGCAAGGCAAAAGCCTGAACGCCCTTATAATTGAACTACTCGAAAAAGATATGCAGGAGCATTAAGCCCCTGCATTTTTTTATTAATCATTTTCCTGCTGTTTTGCATAATCTCTCATAAATTGAGGGGCGGAACAATTTTCACAAACAGTTGAATCCGTAAAATGCTAAACACATTCATCACAATAACCATAACAGCCGCACTCAAAAAAACCGCATTTCTTATTATCACACTTACCGAAATCAGTATTTTCCTTGCACCAAAAATTAAACTCTTTCATTTTCAACATTCCTTTCAAAATTCTCAATAATCATTTCAAGAACATAGCTCACATAAAGCAGAAACACCACTATATAAGCCGTAAGAACTACCCTCATAAATTATCACCCTTATAAGGTGAAAGCTTATAGCCTATCGTTTTCGACATCTGAGCCTTATTCTCAGCAGATACATGAGTATATGTATCAGCCGTAAGCTTGTATGTACTGTGACCGAGCCACTCCGAAACCTCTTTCATACTGAAACCGCTGTTAAGCATAAGTGTTGCATTGCTGTGTCTAAGGTCATGTATGCGAATTTTAGGCAAATCGTTCTTGCGGAGCAAGTCTTGAAAGGCGTGCAGTACATAATCATAGTGAAGCGGTACACCCTCAGCGTTCACGCACACATAATTCCTTGCCTTGCACAATGGAGCTTGTCTGCTATAAAGCTTATGCAAGTAGTCAAGTTGTTCATCACTTAGAGGAAACTCACGGCGTGATTTTACTGTTTTCATTCTCTTGTTTTGACTTTCGACCCAATGCCCTGACTTATAGTCTTTTATCCTAGTTCTTGTTTCACGGATATAAAGACAACGCCCGAGGAAGTCAACATTATCCCAACGCAAACCAAGTATCTCGGACTTGCGAAGTCCAAACCACACAGCGAGATACACAAAGCTTTCTATCTGAGTACCATAAGCCGCACGCAGGAGCTTCAAGAGCTGTTCTTCTGTATAGTATAACATTTCATTTTCAACCTTTCTAGGAAGCGAAAAAGCCGTGTAAGGGTTTTTGCTTATAAAATCGTTCTTATATGCGTAATTCAGACACGCACGCATGACTTCATGATGTTTACGGAGCGTATTCACAGAAAGCCTTGTATCATGCAATATGTGCCTTTGATAGCCCTCTATGTGCATAGGCTTAACGTCAGCAAGCCTAAGTCCTTTGCTCTTGAAATAGGGGTAAAGGTATTTTGTTATGATACCTACATAGCCGTCATAGGTTGACGGAGATTTTCTGTAACACGTTTCATTATTCCATACTATGATATAGTCACAGAACAATATTTTATCCGTGTCAATGTTTTCAATGCTCATTATCATTTTGCCAAGGTCCTTTCCTGATGATAGTTGTTATAGATTTTTACCTTTGTCACGTTATCAAGCTGATGAAAGACGGCTCTTGAAAGTCTGTGCTTGCGGAGATATTCAAGGAAACTTTTTGATTCAGTTGCAGGCGAAGTATTACGTAAAGCCCTAACAATATCAGAATTGCAATCGTTATTATAAAAGCTTTCAAGTATTTGTTGCTGAACATTTTCAGACAATGACAAATAATGATTATAACTAATCCTGCAAGTATCAGATAGAAAACGTTGAAAAGCAATAAGCATTTCATCATTCATTTAGTTCACTCCTTTCAAAATAATCATCATATTCCTTGCGGTATTCGTCAGAGTAAATATAATCAAGGAAATCTGCAATATTATCAAACCTAGCTGAAACTTCTTCAAAGTTCGGAATAATATTTACATTTGTATTGTATTTATACTGATTAGAGGTATAAGGTTTTGTGATAGCCGACTTTGAAACGCTATCAAAATCGGTATTACTGTATATAATCTGAGGATCTCGATTACAATTCCGACTACTCCAATAATACTTGCCGAATATCTTGTTATTGCCCTTTGTTATATATTTTGTGATATAGAACGCAAGAGCCGCCGAATTATTTTCCACAGGAATAGCCGTGGAAAAGCCGTATTTCCATTCAGGGATATTATATACAACGTTTCTAACGTGCAAGTTTTTTTCCTCAATAGTCTTTAATGTCACAGGCTTGTTATATCCAGTTACGAGCCTTGTGCCTGAATCGACCATATCAAAGCAATCATTGATAAGAGCGTGGCAATGTATACCGCCGTTCTTATGCCTTTCAGGAATGAGCAAGTATTTCATATCTTTCCGCTTGACCTGATTTTCAAGCCACCGCCTAAGTTTTTTCTTAACAAAATCAGCATTAGAAAAATCGTATTCACTACCATTGAAAGTGATAGTGAGAAAATACGCCCACTCATTTGAAAAGGCTATATCAAAGACCTTGTCTTTTGCACGCTTTAATATATCTGTCCGTTCCCCTCTTTCCTCTTTTGAAACCTTTGCAGGCTTTTTGATTATCTCAAACATATCTGTTTGAACATCTTCTTCCTGCTGAGATTTCTCAAATTTCTCCCATTTTCGTTTAAGCTGTAATATTTTCTGATTTTGCTGATATTCTTCAAGGTTTTTGTCAACGAATATGTAATTGTTGCAATAAGTTGTTGTTGAAGAGCCGTCAGCATAGATTTTTGTTTTAGTATTTTTTAAAACGACCTCAGGGGGTAAATCATAAAAATTTGCCATTTTCCCACCGCCATTTTAGTTTTTGACGGAAATTTGCGGTTATTATCAAGTATATAACCGCAAATTTCTAAGCTTGCAAGCTGTTCGCCACGGCGCACGCAGGAGCGTGCGCACGTGGCTGAATCAATCTTGCATAGCTTTTAAAATTCTGCTTGCTATTTTCTCTTGCTCACTCGTCCGACCGATTTTCAGCCCCTTAACAATTTCTTCTGTGTCATAAAGCGACCTTAATTCATCAGTAGCACAGAATGTTTCTTTCCATTCTTTCGGACGTTTCCTCGTTCCTGCACTGCCCTGCTCTCCGTTAATGAGATAGTTTTCTTTTGTATAGCACTTATTGACGATAAGACGTGAATTAAAATACGCCTTACAATCTATGATATAATTGACCTGCTCACGAATTATTTTTGTACACCTTTTCCACTCCTGAGCCGACCCCCATATACACTTGTGTAAATGCCGTTGCAGTGAGATATATTCGAGAAGTTCGTCCGGAGCATCTTTCCATGATTGAGAATTAAGAGTCAGGTGCATTTCATCGAACAGAAACAGCACGCCTTGATTAACACCGTTTTCGTCAATATTCTCAACGTTCAAGATATCTTCCCAACAATCAAAAAATCTGTCAGCCACTTCCGTATGAAAGTTAGCACAGATAAGCACTTTCGGAAATCTACTCTTGACCTCTTGCGCACGTTTCACCATGCTTATAGTTTTACCTCGACCGCCCAAGCCGTTATAGAGATACAGTCCATACATATTGAACGGAACTTCTTCACCTTTAAGCCGTTTTCTAATAGTCTTGAAAGTGTCCTTTACCGATAGAGGGAACGCATGAAGCACAGGAGTTCCAAACAACATAAGAAGCACGATAACGCCCACCACAGCGCTTCCCAAGGCGAGAGGTATAAGCATAGCTTTCCAATTGATATTAGCAAATGCCGACCACATTATAAAAGCCCCCTTACAAAGTTCACAAGTGCAGATACAAGCAAAAGTCCGAGAACATAGAAAATGCTCTCAAACATCAATTCAAGATTTAAGAATTGGTCAAGCTGATACAGAAAAGAAATCATATCCCTAAGAGCCGAATAAGCTTCATCACTTATTGAGAATGACTTAAAGAACGGCAGACTAAAGAACAGCTCTACTATTTTCGCAGTTATCATTATTCTCCCTCACTTTCACTAGATTCATGGAGCTGTATTCCGAAGCAACGGAACAAAGCCTTAATTGTCGCATAGATACAGATAGCATACATTGCTATAGTTGAAGCATTGAACAGCGCACTCTTAAGCGCATTCGGAGCAGAGTTCATATTAAAATCAAAGTCCTTTCCGAAAAGTGTAAACGTAACTGAATTTGATGATGATTGCTTACCCTGCTGAAAAGCTTTTCTCAACTTTGCATAAGCAGGAAACTTGCTTTCTATAGCCACATTCAAATCTTTTGAGTTAGGTACAAAAAGATAGGTCACGAGCTTCTTCAAGTCGACCACGAGATTATACAGTGCAATGCCGATATTTTTAACGATAGTCCACAAACACTTGCCGAGCCACTCAAAAATGCCTAAGAAGTTGAAGAATACAAATTTCAAAGCCGCCCAAAGCCAACGGAAGAATCCTGTGAAAGCGTTCCACAGAAATTCAACAACCGCTTTTACAAAGTCTGCTATGCCGTCCAAGTCATGAAACATATCAAAATTAACGTAATCCCTTATATCAGGAAAATCAGTATCTATATAATCAGACAATGACGGAAATTCTTCATAATCTTTCTTTTCGCTGAAAGGCTCTTTCTTGTGACTATCTACAGTATCAGCAAGGCTGTACTCATAACTTGCGGCGCAAAATCTATCCTTATATAACGCTTCATCGCCCTTGCCCTTAGCAGCTATAAGGAAGAAATAAAGCTTGCCAGTATCTTCAATATCCTTATTGCTGTTATACCGCATAATGCCGTCACGCATAACATTCAGAGGGATTGAGCCATGCAAAGGGTTTTCTTTTGTGAAATCTCCCGAAGTGTCCATAGGGAGATAGTACCAGCCGTCAGAGTTAGGATAATCCCATTCTGATTGATTAGACACGGCAATGTTTACGTTGTATACATCATTATCATTTTTCGGTTCAAAATTAAACAAAAAGTTTTTGCTATCATCATCATAAGTAATAGAAGCTTTATATGGTTTATTGCTTGAATACTCTAATTTCTCGCCGTCATTTGTAATAGTAATATTAGTGTCAATAATGTGCCAAGCACTAGCAGAACTATTTTCATTTAGATAAATTTCTTGTGTAGAATCAAAGAATGTAGGAGATTGTGACGATGAAGTACTAATAGTATACCTATCGTCATTCCAAGAAGTATAGTCCCATTTATCATAATAACAATATATTTCAGGAGAAAACCGAGATATATTAAATTTGCCATTAGTTGCACTAATAGTATCTGTAGGAAACGAAATAAGAGTAATAATAATACCATACTCGTTTGGTGCATACCAATACGCTATATAATTTTTATCATCTAATGTACCACCTTGTGCTTTTACTCTATCCACCATAGTAGATACAACTTTAAGAATATGAGCTTGTTCTGAAATAACGTCCATTACATCATCAGAAGAAGCAAACACAGGCACCACGCAAGCCGAACACATCACGATAAGGGCAAGCACTAATGACAGCGTTGCTTTAAGTTTTCTATTTATCATAATTCCCCCTTAAAAATTGGCATAATAAAAGGGCAGTTCACTGAATGAACTGCCCTCGTTGCTGTCAGGCTTACGCCTTTACGTACTTTTTGAACATTCTGATAGCAATGCCGATTACAGTTGTCAGAGTTATCACAGGGATAAGAGCGACGATAGAATCGGAAATGCCCTGAATAGCAGAGTTAGCGAACTGTGTCATAACTTCACCGACATTTACGAGAGTATTGCCACCTTCTGCAGTTGTAGAAACAGGATTCATTAACACATTCTCCTTTCTTAATTAATTAAGCTATATATCCACTTGCCAAACTTGATGACAAGATAAATACCGATAGATATTGTTATCAAAAAGCATATAGTGCCTAAATATGAAATTGTAATATTTTGATTATTGATTATAGTGTGCTGATTTTCGATAACAGCCGACATAGTATATTCACCAGTCTGCTCAGAGGTAGAAACAGACGATACATCAATTTGTGAAGAAGTGACATCATTCAACGCCCACAACCTCAATTCCCTGAGCCTGTCGCTCCAGTTCTTTAACACGGAACTGCAGTTTAGAAATTTCTTTATTTTTCTTATCAATTGCCTTAAAGCAACGAGTAAGGCAATAAAACAGGGCAAGCGCCACCACCAAGCAAAAATAAAGTGCGTATACTGTCATGTTCAAGCCCCCTTAGATAATGACCGCTTCAAGCTTCTTCTTATCGTTGTAGAAATACTGGATTTCCGTTCCGACAAGTTCTCCGATATCTTTCATAGACACATCTTTGCCGAACACGTTTCCTCTTTCGCTCCAAGCACACTTGCAGTCATTGGCGATAGTGTAACCGACACCCTGAACGAAATTTGAATCATCTGCCAACTTGTTTTCTATAGGCTTTTGCACCTGTAGCACCAAGTTGTCATAGTCGATTGATTTTCCGTTATCGTCCGTAAATGTGCCTTTCTTGTGGATTGCTCCTATAAGTATTCCTCTCATGTTTTTTTCCTTTCTGCGGTTGAGGTTATCCGCTGACCTTTACTTGATTTAATACCCCATATGGGGTACAAATATAATATACCCCATATGGGGTGAAATGTCAACCCCATATGGAGAACTTTGTTATAATTGTACAAAAAGGAGGAATTAAATGTATACAAGATTACGAGATTTGCGTGAAGATAATGACATATCACAAGCAGAGTGTGCCAAAATCGGATACATTTCAAAGAACAGTTACATAAGATATGAAAACGGGGAAAGAAACCCACCACTAGACGTCATAGTGACATACGCTAAATTTTACAACGTGAGCATAGACTACATAGCAGGATTGACCAATGACAAAGGCGGATTGCACAACAATGTGCAGAGCAAGTACAACATAACACAGAATAACAGCCCTAAGGCTGTTATCAAAATCAAGGAGGAAAAGTAATGGAAGCAGCATTAGCAACATTTACAGTTTGGTTTATAATAGGATTAATCGTATTTATTCTAATCATTGTAGCGATCATAGGCACATGGTTTGAAGCCCGTGAAATGCGCAAGGAGCTGGAGCAGGTCAACGCATACCTTGCAACGCTCAATGATAACATGATTATAGGTTTCCAGAACAACGACCGCCAAAGTCGCAACTTCTGAGAGCCTGCCGCCCTCGTTCCTGCTTTCCTGAGCTGTCGCTCTTGCCGTGTCTTGCCGCCCTGCGGAGCTTGTGCGCTCCCCCTGCGCTGTGCTGTCGCACCTGCCGTGCTGTTTCTCCCTTGTGGAGTTTGTGCGCTCCCCCTGTGCTGTGCTGTCGCCCCTGCCGTGCTGTTTCTCCCTTGTGGAACTTGTGCGCTCCCCTGCGCTGTGCTGTCGCCCCTGCCGTGCTGTTTCTCCCTTGTGAAACTTGTGCGTTCCCCTGCGCTGTGTTTGGTGCGAACTGCGTTCGCAATGAGGGGGTATCTTGAGCGGCGTTCCCCTCTTTTTGGAGCATTGAAAGCATTGAAAACATTGAGAGTGTTGAAAAATCATAGATTTTCCAACACTCCCAACATTTCCAACACTTCCAACACCCCAAAAATTCACCCCCTAGCCGCTCGCATGATAGATTTCACAGATATATCGCTCAGCTCTTTTTCTTTTCTTTGAATGTGCGTTGCTTTTCTCGGGGCTTTTTCTTTGTGGTTTTGTCCGCTGTTTGTTTGTGTTTTTGTTTTCTTTTTCCGTGTTTTTTATTTTTGCTCTTGTGGAGCTTGCCTTGTGTCGCTTGTCGCTCCATGTGAGGGCTTGTGCCTGCTTCCGTGAGTAGTTTTTCCCTCGTTGCTTATCACTTCTCCACGGGGCTTATAGTTGTTCTTGCGAGGGGCTTCACTCATGCCGTTCACCGCTTGCCAGTTCTCATAACCCGAAGGTCGTTGGTTCAAATCCAGCTCCCGCAACCAGTTTTAGGACTATCGTTTGATAGTCCTTTTTTCATGCCCAGATCACCCACAAATACCACAAAAAGATCGGTCAGTAATCCCATTTGGGATCTACTGACCGATCTTGCTGTTTATTCACTTGCACAAAACATAACGCCAGCCTTAAATCAACGTTCCTTGTCCGTCAGCTCAAACCTGATACTGTGCAGGTCAAGCCCATTCTGCGCAAAGTATATCCTGAAAGTTGTGAAGCGTGAGAACATAGGCGTTTCCTTTTCCATTGAAACAGCCTTGCCACCAGTACCGTTGAACGTGAACGTACCCACCGCAGTTCCCATGCTGAACAGCGTCATAGGTATCTGCGCAAGCTCACTCTGCGTAGAACTTGCCGTAACTATCACCCTGTAAATACCGAAGTTTGACAGGTCAAGAGCAAAGCTATAAGAAGTGCCTTTCTTTGTGTCAACATCACTAAGGTCAAGAGTTATGTCACGGTCTACCTTATAAAACTGTACAGGCTTGTCGTCCTCCTGCTCCTCGTCCTCTCGGTTTATCACCTTGACAGTATCTCCTATACCCTCCGCACGCTTAAGAGCATTAGTGTGAAGAAGAAATCCGCATATGTTCGCCGCATTTCTCTGAAGCTCACACCTCTCTATACCGCCATTTTCAAGGGCAACAAGCGTGTTGTCGTCATTCTTTTCTCCGTCAGGACAAACCATGTAAACATCGTTCTGCGCCCTAGCCATAGCTGCAAGATCCGTCTTGTCAGGCTCTTTTCCACGAACGTTTATGTTCGCCCACCAGTCCGTCATGGTGAAGCCCTTGAAGCCCCATTCCTCACGAAGTATCACTGTGTTAAGGTCAAAGTTTCCTGCCGTCCACAAGCCGTTTACTATGCCATATGTGGTCATAACAGAGGAAGCTCCTCCCTCTTTTACCGCTATCTCAAAACCCTTTAGATATATCTCCCTGAGTGCTCTTTCCGATACCACCGAGTCGATAAAATGCCTGTTTGTCTCACGATTGTTCGCACAGAAGTGCTTTATCGTACCTGTCACCCCTGCACCAGCCATGCCCTTTAACTCAGCCGCCGCCATTTTGCCCGTAAGAAAAGGATCTTCCGAGAAATACTCAAAGTTTCTGCCGTTCAAAGGGTGTCTGTGAATGTTCATTCCAGGGCCAAGCAGACAATCCACCTTGTTAGCCGCCATTTCAAGCCCCATAAAAGTGAAAAGCTCACTTGTAAGCTCCTTGTTGAACGAAGAAGCTATCATAGTGCCGTTCGGCAGGCTGAAAGCCTTTGTGCCGCAGTCAAGTCTCATGCCCGACGGACCGTCCGAACAGCAGCCAGCAGGTATGCCAAAGCCATTGAGATTTTCCGACACTCCCCCGAACGCCGAAGCCGTACCAGCAGTTACCCTAGGGCTTCCCATACCCTCGCCCCTTATAATGCAGGAAAGGTCATAGTCTGAAAGCTGTGCAATAAATTCGTCCATTGTGTTCTTGCCGTTCTTAACGTCCCAAAGCTTTATGCCCTTGTCACCAGTGTATGCTATCTCTTTCGGAAGCTTCTCCAAACGCCTTGCGCTTTCGTCTACCTCAGATACAGGCACAGCCTCTCTGCCAATGCTGAAAGCTCCGCCCTCGCAAACAGGCTTTATCCTCTCAAAACTCTCCACAGGAGCAAGCGACTGAGTGAGCCTTTCTGTTACCAGATCCTCACCCTGCTCAAAACTGCAAGCATATTCAGCACTTCTCACGTCACTGCCCACATAGAATTTATATTCCCCTGCCTCAAGCACATAGCATGACTTGTTGCCCGTCACACCCGAATCGTCATAAGAAGCAAGCTTTGCGATATCCACTGCTATCTCAACCACCTGCTCTTCCTGCGGTACAAGCTCCTTAGTCTTTTCAAAACCGCAAAGCACTCTCGCCGCCTTGCCGAGCCTTCCCTGCGGAGCTTCGCAGTAGACCTCTATTACCTCTTTGCCCTTGTAAGAACCGATATTTTTCACCGATACAGAAAGCTTCACAGCCCCCTCTGTTATCTCAGCCTTTTCCGTCTTTATCTCAAACGCAGTGTATGAAAGACCAAACCCGAACGGATAAAGCACATTTTCTTTAGCAAAAGTCTCAAAATAGCGATATCCCACATAAATATCCTCAGCGTAAATATCCCTGTTTTTCTCCATGCCGAAATTAGCGTCCGAAGGGTAGTCCGACGCCTTGTATGCGATAGTGTCAGGAAGCTTTCCGCTTGGGCTGACCTTTCCTGTCAAAACGTCCGCTGTACCCTTTCCGCCTGTCATTCCCCCCTGCCAAACATAAAGCACAGCGTCAGGGGCAATTCTGTTTATGTCGGTCATATCAATGATATTTCCCACATTGAGAAGCAAAACAACTTTTTTGAAATGCTCCCTAACCACCGTGAGCATTTCTATCTCGTCATCGCTTAGCAAATAAGAGCCTGCCTCCAGCCTGTTGTCCTGCTCCTCGCCTGCCGTCCTGCCTATTATCACAATGGCAGTTTCACAGCTTTTTGCAGTTTCTTTGACAAGCCCCTCGTCAAGTGGCATCTCTTTCTGCGACCAAGGCTCTCCGCCCCAGCCCTCGCCTAAGTCGAATGGGTTTTCCTTGTCCCATTTTCTGTATATGTCAAGAAGTTTCTCATTGACCTTTACGCCGTTATCAATAAGCCCGTCCAGAATGTTCACTACCTTAGTAACGTTCACCATTCCTCCCGAGCCTGTTCCGCTTTTATAATAATGAAACTGTATGCGTCCGAAAACAGCCACCTCTTTGTCTGTATCAAGTGGCAGAGCATTATTATCATTTTTGAGCATAACGATTCCCTCAGAAACCATTTTCGCCGCAGTATCAAGATATTTGTTCCAATCAAGTATTCTTTCCATAGTTTTCACCTTTCCAAATTTTCTATTGAATTTCAAAGTGTATTATAGCACAACCCTCCCACCTATTCAATAAAGATACTATGAACAATGGGTTTACTTTTTATATAGCATATCCTGTCCTAAGGAAAAATATTGCACAATGTGTTTATTTGTGCTATAATGAGTATATATGACTGCACCGCACGCTTCTTGTTCGGTGTTCCTTATTAAAAAAATTATTGTCGGAGGGGTAAAAGTGGATAATATCGTCACTGTCGGCGGACACATAAACGCATCTATAAACTTTGCCATGCAGCAAAACTATGTCCCTGTCATAAGAAGTCTGGTAGTAAACAACAACTCAGAAGAAGCCCTTGAGAATATCAGCCTTAAAATAACCTTTGAGCCTGAGTTTGCAAAGGAATTTACATATTATATCGGCTCTATCCCCGCAAAAAGTTCTGCCGAAATATCCCCCGTGAGGATATCTACCAACACAGATCTTCTTTTCTCTCTTACAGAAAAAATGGTGGGCAATATCACCATTGAGGTGCTTCAAAATGATGAAAATATCTTCACCTATCAGAACACTATAGAGCTTCTCGCCTGCGATCAGTGGAGCGGTTTGAACATAATGCCTGAGATGATAGCCGCATTTGTTACGCCAAATCACCCTGCGCTCTCCCCAGTTATTCATGAAGCTTCCACGTTCCTGAAAAAGTGGAAAGGCGACCCCTCTTTCACAGGCTATCAGACCAACAACCCAAACAACGTGAAGCTTCAAATGGCAGCAATTTTTGCCGCCCTTGTCCAGCAGAAAATAGTCTACAACGATCCCCCTGCAAGCTATGAGGTCATAGGTCAGAGGATACGCCTGCCGCATAAGGTCTTGGAGCAGAAAATGGGCACTTGTCTTGACCTTGCGGTGCTTTATGCCGCCTGCCTTGAAGCGGTGGGACTTCACCCTCTGCTGTTTTTCATGACAGGTCACGCATTCTGCGGCTGTTGGCTTGAAAACGAAACTTTCGCAGATTGTTGTGTTGACGATGTTTCCGCCATTGAAAAGCGCATTGCAGAAAATTCCGAAGAAATGCTCCTTGTGGAGTGTACAGACTTTGTTGACAGCAACGTTCACGATGTCGAGCGTTTCGACCATGCCATGAAACACGGCAAAGACCATATAAGCAACATGGAATTTCAATGCGTCATAGACATTATCCGCACCCGTGGAAGTGGCATAAGACCTATCCCACTGCGTCCCGAGCAAACCTATTCAGGTATGCAGCTTGCAGAAGGATCCGACAAGCCAAAAGAGATTCTCGCCCCCTCCGAGCTTAACAGCTCGCTTCTTGGCAAAGTGGCAGAGGGCAACGATAAGCCCGTCACAAAAATGCGCATATGGGAAAGAAAGCTTCTTGATTTCAGCCTGCGAAATTCTCTTTTGAACTTCCGTGTCACAAAGAGCACCATGCAGCTTATGACCGCCGACCTTGGAAAGCTTGAGGACGAGCTTGCAAGCGGAAGTGACTTCCGTATCATGGAAATACCTACCGAGTGGACAGTTTCCACTCGTGACGCAAAAATATTCGCTATCGAGAATGAAAAGGACCTTGTGACAAATATCGCCGAGAACGAGTTCAAAAACAACCGCATAAGAACGTTCCTTAATGAAGCCGACCTTGACGCCGCCCTTAAAAGTCTCTACCGCTCCGCAAAGGTGAGCATGGAGGAAAACGGCAGCAACACCCTTTTCCTCGCTCTGGGACTTCTCCGCTGGTATGAAAGCGACCTTTCCGAAAAGCCACGCTATGCCCCTTTGGTGCTTATCCCTATAGATATCGTCCGCAACACACGCAATAAGGGCTATATAATAAGGAGCAGACAGGAAGAAACTCAGATAAACGTCACGCTTCTTGAATATCTCCGCCAAGACCATGGCATAAGTATCACAGGTCTTGACCCTCTACCACTTGACGAACATGGCATTGACCTGCCCCTTGTTTTCAATACTATCCGTCAGGCTGTCATGGGCAAAAAGCGTTGGAACATCGAGGAATATGCCTTTATCGGTCTGTTCTCGTTCAGCCAGTTCGTAATGTGGAACGACCTTCGCAACCGCTCAGAGGAGATAAGCCAAAACAAGGTGGTGTCCAGCCTTATGGCTGGTTCTCTCACCTATGCCCCCGAGGATATAAGCATAACCCCTGAGAATATAGATTCCGACCTTGACCTTGAAAACATGGCAGTGCCGATGAGCGCAGACTCCTCACAGCTTGCCGCCATTGCCGCAGCAGGAAGCGGACAAAGCTTTGTCCTCCACGGTCCTCCGGGAACAGGAAAATCTCAGACTATCACAAATATGATAGCAAATGCACTCTACAATGACAAGTCTGTGCTGTTCGTCGCAGAAAAAATGGCAGCCCTCAACGTGGTGCAGAAACGTCTTGCAAACCTAGGGCTTGACCCGTTCTGCCTTGAACTCCATTCCAATAAAACAAACAAGACCACTGTCCTTGCAGAGCTTGACAAAGCCCTTGAAGTGGGCAAAATAAAATCTCCCGAGGAGTATTCAGCCGAAGCCGCAAGGCTCAAAGCTCAGAAAGCCCAGCTCAACGATACCATAACCGCACTTCACGAAAAGCGCAGCTGTGGTGTGACCCTTTATGAAGCTATATCAGCCTATGAGCGCAGTATATCCGAAAAAGGCAAAATATCAGTTTCAAAAGATATTCTCACAAACATAGCAAAGGAAACTCTCGACCGCTTCAGCAACCTTGTGCATAGATATTCAATAGCCATAGCCGAAACAGGCGACTTTGCCAACTTCCCACTTAAAGATATCGGCATTACATCATATTCTATGGAACAGCGTGACAAGTTCCACACCGAAGCCGCCGACCTTGCCCAAAAAGCCACCGCTTCCTCTCAGTGCGCACAAACTCTCGCACAGGCTTATAGCTACAGCGGCGACCTTGACAAGACAGCAGTAAAAATGCTTTCCCACATATACAAAGCTTCCACTGCTGACGGTGAACTTCTTGACGGACTTCTCTGCGCACCTCACTATGATATCACCCTGCAAAAGATCAAAGATACTCTTGCCATAGGAAAAGAGTATACCGCTCTCTGCACCGATATCCTCAGCCATTTTGAAAAAAGCATTTTTGACCTTCCTGCGTCAGAATCGAAAATGCTCTATAAGCAGGCAGAGCAAAGCTGGTTTTTGCCAAAAGCCATAAAGCTTGGAAAGCTCACAAAGGGAATAAAGCTCCACGCCAAAGACCCTGCTTCCGTTACAAAAGCAAACCTTGGTGAAATTCTCGATAAGCTTTGCACCATAAGCGAAAAGAAAGACTTCCTGCGAAGCCTGCCGTCAGATGTAACAGCGCTTCTCACAGGTATTTACATGAACGAGCAGACCGATTGGAATGTCCTTGAAAAAGCCGTTTCAAAAACCGACAGCATTATGAATGCCATTAAGCAGAAAGCGGGTGCTGACCTTGCACAAATGGCTCAGACTATCGGAAAAGCAAACTGCACTTCTGAAGGACAGGCTCTCTCCTCGTTCCTTGAAAAGCTTTCAGCCTTTGAGGACAACTTCTCAGCCAACATGACCGCCATAGAAGCAAGTGCAGATTGGCTTGGCTTATCTGCAGAAAAGCTTAATACCTATGCCGAAAACGCCGATAAGCTTAGATACGCCGCCCAGTTCAACAGCGTTGACAAAGAGCTTTCAGACAACGGACTTTCAGGTGTCAGCGAAAGCTACCGCACAGGCAATGTTGACAGCGAAAACGTAGAAAAAGCATTCTCCTGCACGCTAAACTATCAGCTTGCACTTATGATAATAAACAGCGATAAACGTCTTAGCCAGTTCAGCAGTAACAGTGCAAACGACCTTATCACACAGTTCAAAGACACTCTCGATAAATTCTCACGCCTGACTATACAGGAGCTTTTGGCTCGTCTTTCCGCAAAAATACCTGCCCAAGGCTCAGCCTGCGCTTCCACCTCTGAAATGGGCATACTCAAACGTGCCATAAAGAGCAACGGCAGAATGATGTCACTTAGAAGCCTTTTCGATAAAATACCAAATCTTCTCCGCAAGCTCTGCCCTTGTATGCTCATGAGCCCCATATCAGTTGCACAGTATATAGACCCGTCATTCCCGAAATTCGACCTTGTTATCTTTGACGAAGCTTCACAGCTGCCAACAGCCGAAGCCGCAGGCACTATCGCAAGGGGCGAGAACGTTGTTATTGTGGGCGACCCTAAACAGCTCCCACCAACAAACTTCTTCTCCTCAAATCGGATAGACGAAGAAAACAGCGAAAAAGAAGACCTTGAAAGTCTCCTTGACGATTGCCTTGCTATCTCCATGCCTCAGCAGTATCTCAAATGGCATTATCGTTCACGCCACGAGAGCCTTATTGCCTACAGCAACATGAAATACTATGACAATAAGCTTCTCACATTCCCGTCCCATAACGACCTCATTTCAAAGGTGAGCATTATCCACCCCGAGGGTCACTATGACAAGGGCAGAACAAAGCAGAACAAGGCGGAAGCAAGAGCCGTTGTTGACGAGATAATAAGACGCATGAGCGACGAAACGCTCCGCAATGACAGCATAGGTGTTGTAACATTCAGCTCCGTTCAGCAAAATCTCATTGACGATATGCTCTGCGAAGAGTGGGCAAACCACCCTGAACTTGAAGAGCTTGACAGAAAGTCACCAGAGCCGGTCTTCATCAAAAACCTTGAAAACGTTCAGGGCGACGAGCGTGACGTTATACTCTTCTCCGTCGGCTATGGTCCTGACGAAAAGGGACAAGTTTCAATGAACTTCGGCCCTCTCAACCGTGACGGTGGCTGGCGAAGACTTAATGTAGCAATATCCCGTGCAAGAAAAGCCATGATAGTCTACTCTGTCCTCCGCCCTGAGCAGATAGACCTTTCAAGAACACGTTCCGAGGGCGTTGCAGGTCTTAAAGGCTTCCTAGAGTTTGCTGAGCGAGGAAAACTCGCCGTAACAGCCCATAACACAACAGATACCGCAAGCGACAGCACAGTAACAGAATGTATTGCCAAAGCAATACGAGAGCTAGGCTATGATGTGAAATGCAACATCGGAAGCTCCGAGTTCAAAGTTGATATAGGCATAATCGACCCTGACAACGAAAACGAATATCTCCTGGGCATACTCCTTGACGGTGAAAACACTCTCCACAGCTCCACCGCACAGGACAGATTTATCCTACAGCCAAGCGTGCTGAATGGTCTTGGCTGGAATATCCTCAGAGTGTGGACGCTCGATTGGTTTGACGATAAAGACCGAGTTCTGGGAAACATAAAAGCCGCCATAGACAGCGCACCAAAGCATGAAGCCGAAACCGCTCCCACCTCAAAGCCTGCCGTCTATTCCACATCGCAGTTTGAAAAAGAAGAAGCTTCCACCCTCACATCAGCCTTTGCACAGCCCTATGTGACCGCAGATATTGGCATAATGGGTACATCTGATGACTTTTATAAACCCGAAAACAAGCAGAAAATAAGGGAAACAGCCGAAAAGATAATCGCTGTCGAAGCACCAATAAGCGAGAAGCTTTTCATGAGAAAAGTTTTCACCGCATGGGGCATAACACGAAGCGGCTCAAGAGTGGAAAGCGTCTTTGCCGATGCCGCACAAGGCGTTTCACCATTCGCCACAGCCGATGAAAACAGAGTTTTCCTTTGGAAAGAGGGGCAATCCCCTGAAAGCTATTCTATCTATCGCACAAGCGACGATACCAACAAGCGAAGCATGGAGGATATCCCCTCCGAGGAGATAATAAACGCCGTGAAAGAAGTGCTTTGCCAGCAGATAAGCCTTTCAGAAGCCGACCTCGTAAGAGAAACAGCCAAGAAATTCGGCTACACAAGAGCTGTGGGCATAACGGAGAGCGTAATAAGCTACACCCTGAAAAAAGCTCTCACCGCAGGTCTTATCAAAAAATCAGAAAGCGGAAACATCTCCGCAAAATAATACGCAAACAAACCAAAACCACCGCCGAGAGTTTTCCTCCCAGCGGTGGTTTCTATTCATATCAGTATTTCCATTTCTCCGAGCAAATCTGCATCTCAACCATGTGCTTGTAGATACCGTTGGTCTTTTTAAGCGCCTCAGGCTCACTCTCATGTTAGCCTGCACCATGAACGCTGCCTTGTGAGAACACATTAGCGTAGCGATAAAAAACACCATTTCAAACTGCAAAGGAACTTTTCTTTTTCTCTTTCATAACATGGTTATTTAAACTTGTCAAGTTTTTTTCTTAAAGCAGCTCAAAATCTTGTAATAATATCATTTTCATGATATAATTTTATCATATGAATAAACGACAGGAAATGATAAAATGAAAAACATAAACAAAGCGATCACTTTTGCTAAAAAAGAAACCGTCCTGATAGTGGCAATGCTCCTAGCCGTTATATCTGCATTTTTCGTCACACCTGACAAAGCATATGCAAGTTATATCGACTTCCGAACACTTGGACTTCTGTTCTCTCTTATGATAGTGACCGAGGGCTGCAAAGGTCTTGGCATTTTTGAACGCAGTGCAAAATTTATCATAAGCAAAGTCAATACCGCATTTCAGCTTTCCATAGTGCTTGTGGGGCTTTGCTTCTTTTCAAGTATGTTCATAACAAATGACGTTTCACTTCTGACCTTTGTTCCCCTCACTCTCACCGCCCTCTCAACTCTCGGTAAAGCAGGCAACAAGCTTCTCATACCCATTGTCGTTCTGCAGACCATTGCCGCAAATCTTGGCAGTATGCTCACGCCTATAGGCAATCCTCAGAATCTATACCTTTTTGGTGTATCGGATATGAAGCTGAAAGATTTTCTTGTACTTATGCTTCCCTTTACTATTGTTGCAGGAGCGATGCTTTTTCTGTGGACGCTTGCAGTGTGTAAAAAGTCAGGAAAGCTGTCTGTCAAGACAGATATAACTGCTGAAAACTTCGATACATATTCGACTAAAGACAAGACAAAGCTTTCAGGATACGTCCTGCTTTTTGTCCTTTGCCTGCTTACAGCAACTTGTGCTTCTTGCGGCGGCGAGGCTGTTATTCCTTTCAAGCCAAGA
>ERZ827498.1926-NODE-1926-length-21413-cov-4.700206_pt1 | contig 21413 bp, 15 predicted proteins | sample MGYA00519865_ERZ827498 | MGnify/ENA primary metagenome ERZ827498 (study PRJEB31778, sample SAMEA3449328) | human gut metagenome | biome: human gut; feature: human-associated habitat; material: faeces | place: United Kingdom | collected 2010/2012 ...
GCTCGAGTGGATTGCAAGAATGTCAAATCCCACTCGGTCGTATTCGGAAACATATCGACTGCCATTTTAACCCATTTGACCGTATGCGGAAACATATCAATAGGGATTTTGCCCTGTTTTCGCAATTTGGTCGTTTGTGGGAACATATCAACTGAATTCGTTAATTTCAAATAATTATCGGTGCTGGTGCATCAATTTTTATTATTCCTTTTAGCTCTTGAAATAAGCCACAAGTATCAAGATTGAAAATAAGAACCTTATTATCTTTGGTGCACGATACATAGCATTGTTTTTTATTATAATCTATAGCTATATTTCTCGGTGCACCGTCAATATGAAAAATCTGCACTCTTTCCAATACCCCATCCTTTTTTATATCAAATGTACTAATAAATCTTCCAGTTCTGCTACAAACATACAATTTATTGAATGATTCGTTAATACATATATCAGATTGTTTAGACGCTATCTTTTCATCTGTCTCCTCATTCAATAAATGTTCTCTAGCAAAATACTTTAACTTTCCATTTTGAAACTTATAAATGTATGTATACCACGATGCTTCATCACTCACATATATGCACTGATCATTTTCATTACATACAAGGTATCTGGGTTTTATATTTCCGTATTTTTTGACATTGACACTGTATATATAATGAACGGTCTCATTTTCGTATCTTAAAACATGTAAAAGACCATTTCCTATATCACTAACAACAATACAATCAAATGTCTTTACAAAAACAACAGAGTGAAAATGCGTGGCAGTAAACTCATTCTCATATTTCCAAGTCTCTTTTTTCTTGATTAAGCCACTGCTATTTATTTTATATATGGTTAATTCTGAATCAGTCTGTTCATCATTTATATCACAACCATAATTTACCCCCATTAAGATATTATATTTTTCTATAACATCAAGATAACATGGTAATGTTACATTAGTTTTCTGAATTTGCATGAGGATTTTTTTATCAAAATCATATACTAATATATTTCCGCCAACTTTTCCGTTTTCATCTACTACCTTTTCATCAACAGCATAAATAAGTTTTTTCCCAGATATGTTTACTAGTTTCATATAGGTTACAGCATAAGGATGCAGTGCAAAATCTAAGGATTTTACAGTTTCTTCTTGACTATTATATTCCCATATTCCGCCTTCATTTTTTTGATTCCAAATACCAATAATCATGATTTCCACTCTTTAGATCGTTCTATTTGGAATTCAGGATTCATCATTTCCCCCAAAATATAAACCTTTTTATTTTTATATTCATTTCCAAATAAATCTTTTGTTCTCTTTAAAACCGGAATCATATTTGCATCACCAACAGCTATCACTAAGATATCAGGTTCAAACTCTATTAACTCTTCTGGCGAATGAATTTCATTATTATAGAAAAAATGTCCCTTTTTTGCCGGTGAACTATCAACATAGAAAACAGAAACGTCATTCATTACGGAAAATTCGCCATACATTCTTACCAATTTTCTGCCTTGGCCCCACAAGGCAACGCGTGATCCTGTCGAAGTTAATTTTTGAAGATTAATAGCAGCATTTTTCAAAAATGGAAGCTGAAAACTATTTGTATGTGATTGTCCACAGTTCGAACAAATAAAACTTTCTGCTCCTCCACCTTCAGCTAGGATATTTACATTTTTCCAAACATTATTTGTTCCGCACCTTGCACATTTCCCTGTTACATCTGCTGACAATTTATACCTGTTCCATTTTTCGTTTGATACTGCTGCATCTGCAATAAAAACTTCTCTTGAGCTATTTAACTTTCCAATAGTTTTGCATAACTCTAAAAAGCGCTCATCCGTTAAATTAGTTAAATTTAGCTTAGGGCATCCTGAAATAATGTGGTTAATCTGCTCCTCTTTAGTTGATAGCAATCCTTTAGCAATTGCATAATTCCAAATAGCACTTCCTGGATATACCTGCACCGTAGTCAGCATAATGTTATATTCTGGATGATTAGTCCACCAGTTTATTGAGGTACTAATTGTTTTTTCATTTTCTGCAGGATCTCCAAAAATCAATACTCCTGGTGCAGAAATACCGACATCGTAAGCATTCTTTAGAGCGGTTTCTATCTCTTCTCTAGTAATATGTTTTTGCATACTTTCTAGAATCTCATTATTAACATTTTCAATACCTAAAAGTATCTGTGCACAACCACTATTCTTCATCAGCTGCAAATTTTCCACCGTTGCAAACTGCACACGTGTTTCAACCCACCACTGTAAGTTATACTTTTTGATTCGGTTGCAAAATTCTTTTAATCTTTTCGAGTTTTCACCAAACAGTTCGTCTAAAATCAAAACACTCTTTATATCAAATCGCTCTACTAAATAATCTAATTCTGCAAAAACATTATCTAGCGATCTTGCTCTATATCCATCGCCTTGAGGATGAAAGCAAAAAGTACAATTATACGGGCAACCTCTACTGGTAATCAGAGCCGCTGCTCTTTTATTATATATACCATAATTTACCGGCGAGTACTCCAGTGTTTTTTCAAAATCAAAACCATCATAATCAGGAAATGCTATCGTATCTAAGTCCTTAATAGGTTCCCTTTTATTTGTTTTTTTCAACGTTCCATCCAAAGATCGATAAATAATTCCATTAATCTTGTCTAGTTTTTCATTATTGATTAATGCATTCACTAGCTCACATATAGAAACTTCACCTTCACCTATCATTCCTATATCAATATCAGACATTGCCTCCATTGCCAATTCCGGAGAACTTGTAATATACCCGCCACCAACCATGGTAATAATATTTTCTTTATATCTTTTTGCAGTATAAATAACTTGTTTTATAGCAGCATATTGTACCGACAGTCCACCTGTTGCAATTATATCAATATCATGCTTCTCAATAGTATTCTCTATTATTTTTTCTAAGTTATCTTTACCATTTAAATTTAGAGTAAACACATTACAAATATGTGCAGCTTTCAAGGCACTAGAAACATAAGCTATCCCCATAGGATACACGTACCACTCATCAAAACGTGTAACCATCTGAGGCATTACAATCAACACATTCATTTTATTCCTTCTTTCGATTAGTATTCTGAAGATAATGTTTTTTGAATATCATTCTCTGAAATATCAAAATTATAGAATGTTTTATAATAGCTTGTTACAGTTTTTGCACCAAAATCATCACTTAATGATGGATACATCTTTGCAAATGCCCATTTAAATATCAATGCACTCTCTGCTCCACTATTTGACCAAGTATTTAAACCACTTGGAATATTGAACACATTTCCTTCTTTTACTGCCTTCAACTCTTTCCATGTTGGATCCTCCAAAAACTTGTCAGCTTGTCCTGGCATTGCAAAAAATATAAAATCTGGATTGTATTCCAAAATCTGCTCTTGAGTCAAATTAACGTTTGCGTACGCATCCTCATTCACCATTGAATAATTCGCTCCACACATTTCTACCCATTTACCCGTATACCTTGTAGCTCCATATGCAGAATAATTTTTTGTATCCTTAATAACAATTGCAGAAACTCTATCACCTTCTGCTAATTTTTTTGTCTTTGAGTTCACATACTCGACCGATGAATCCAAGTATTCACAATATTCAGCAGCCTTGTCCTGTGCCTCTTTTGTTTCAAAAACATCAGCAACTAGCTTTACAACTTTTTCCAACTCCTCGTAATCCTTAAACTCACAATCAATGACTGCAATACCACTTTCTCTTAATTTATTTACTAAATTCTCATCGTCGGATCCTTTTAAGAAGACTACTTGTGCCCCACTTTCTAATACAGTTTCAGCTGAAATTCCTTCATCCGGAAGACATATTTTACTCTTTAAGTCTGGATACATATTCGTATACATACTAAATGAAGTTGACTTCTCTGGATATGCGACTAAGTGATCTACTCCGTCATACATTGCAACAATATCTGTGATTCCAGCCCATGCGACAGCATATTTATCCACAGTTTCAGGCAGAGTCACCTCTGTTCCCGACATATCAGTAACAGTTCTACCTTCAGTACTATTTTCATTCTGTTTAGCAACGTTTGAGCATGCACAAAGTCCAAGTGCCAACGCCAACACCATTATAAATCCTAGATATTTCTTGATAAATTTCATTTTTTAATTCCTCCAACTTTTAATAATATGTTTTAATTATATCATCAATACATTCCTGCCTTTTAACTATAGAAACATTTTTACTGTCACTACAATCTAAAACTGGAATATTTAATGTACCAAAAGCGGGTTTCAAAGTCAACGCATAAGATCCTACATCTTCGACAATAATATAATCACCTACTTCCAAATGGCCTTTATGATTTTTTACTATATAGTCATTCTCTAAACAAGTATTGCCTACAATATCAAATGATTCAAAACTAACCATATTACTTTGAGTTAAAATCTTGTAATTTAAATCCCTCTCCCAGTGCATCGGACTTAATTGGTATCTGGAAATATTGACGCAGGCAATCTTTCTTTCTCTAATCATTTTTACATCCTGTATTTTTGCTGCCAACCTCATAGAATTTGCAGATAACTCAGCACCGGGTTCTATAATAACCTTTGGATACTGGTTTCCCAATTTTTCAATTGTTTTTCGTATACTTGCAACAATGCTATCTGACAATGTCCAATTTTCGATTGGAAATCCACCACCAAAATTTATACTTTCTACTGAAATGCTACATTTACTTTTTATTAGCCAGTAAATATCAACTATTGCAATAATTTTCTCATTCCAATCTTGTAATTGTCTTCCCTTTACATGGCAATGTAATGATTTAATTTTCAGATTTGGATATTTTATAGTGATATCCTTTAAGTATTCAACAAAGTCATCGCTTATTACAATTCCAAATCTTGACATCTTACCCTTCATGGTGTCCAAATTGCATCTAAGGCCAACACTAATTGATTTAGACGGGAATTTTCTTAATATAGGAATTATAACTTCATCTAGTTCTCTTTTTGAATCAACATTTACTATCCCGCCAAATATAAGTAACTCCTCAACATCGCCTCTATCCTTTAGAGGACCATTATATATTATTTTGGAATATTTTAAAATATTTTTAAATGTACATTCTTTAAGACGAAATATTATAAGTTGTGTTATTACATATATTATTACATTATTAAGTTATCTGGTGTTTCATAATGTTTTGGTTAATTTAATAGTTACAGTTGCAGGAATAATATTTTTATCTGGTAGTTTTAGCGGAAAGTTCCAGAAAAAATTATTATTAAGTATAATGCTTTATGCAATTATGTTTGTAATAGATTTGTTAGCTTCTTTTTTATTATATGAAGCACCGGATTCTAATAATTATGATATTGTCAGTTCATTTATTTCTGTATTGTTTTTTTATATAGTTGTAATAGGCATTAAAAATGCTTTTAAGGGAAAAGGCAGGATTGATTTGTCAGGACAATGGTATTTATTGTTATATTCGGCATTATTAAGTATTGCAGTATTGTATGTTGTATATAAGGATATGGTGGTTTCAAGAATTGCGGTGCTTACAATCAGTATTATTATATTGAGCTTTAATTTGATGTTATATATTTTTTATATGTCTATGCTTGACCGTTTTCTATATGAAAGAGAAAATCTTGAATTAAAACAGCAGATGAATATATACGAACGTCAGATAAGAAGTGATATTGAAAACAATAGAAAAATCAGGACGATAAAGCATGATATGAAACACCATATAAGAGAAATAAATGATTTGCTTATGAAGGATAAAATTCAGCAGGCAAAAGATTATTTGCATCAGATAAGTGATGAGATTATAAATGCACAAAATATATATAATACAGGTAATGAAGCCTTCGATGGAATTCTAAACTTTTATGCTGAAAAATATATGAATAAGTCCCTTGAACTGGCTGTGTCAGTTGCAATACCAGAAAATCTTGAAATAAACATATATGATGTAAATATTATACTTGGTAATCTGCTTGATAATGCATTGGAAAATGCATTGGATAATTCAAAAGTAAGTATGGATATTAAATATACTGCGGGAATGATACATATTTCTATGTCCAATTTATATGATGGCAGTATAAACAAGATTGATGGACATATCATAAGTAAAAAGGATGATAAGGATAATCATGGCTATGGTCTGGATAGTATAAAAAGAATCGTTGATAAATATGATGGCTCAATGATTAAATCATATGAAAATGGGCAATTTGAAGTTGATATTATTATATATTTAGAATAATAAAAATATTATTGACGGTATTATTTTGAGATTGTATATATCTGGATAAATCTTGCAGACTTTAGTAATTAAGCGGATAAGTGATATTAAACATTGAATACAGAGCATACCAGACGATAAGCCGAGGGTAGCGGCACTGCCCCTGTGCCGCCACCCTCGGCTTATTGTCGTTCGTATGCCATTTCGATAGGAAAGTAATATCAAATCTACATTTCAAAGTATCCCACTTCACCCTTCCGGCGGATTACCACCAGGCACAATCTGCTTATATATAAGCTCGCAATCCTGTCTTGTAAACTGTATTCCTGCCTGCTTAGCCTTCTGGCTTAATGCAAATATAAGCGGAACGATTTCTTCTTTATTCTTACCTTTGGAAAGAGTTTTGAATTCATTTAAAAGCAGTTGTTTGCGAAAATCATTTTCTGACATATAAATCTCCATTTCTGATTGAGAATAATAATTACAAATATAAATATGTAAGACAAAAGTCATTTATAACAGTTAATTATTATTGGAACTTCCATAATTATTGCTATCATTAAAGTCCAGCTTATCAAGCTGTTTAATATATTCATTGTACATATCCTTCTGCGAAGAATTAAGTATATTATTAATGTTTATATTGTTAAATCCACCAGAGCCAGTGTTATTATTAAAATTACTAAATTCAGAATTATCATTAGAATTATTATTGTTAAATTCATTAGAACTGGCATTGTTAAAACCGCTTGAATTAACATTATTAAAGCTGTTATCCCCTGAGGCATTATTAAACATATCCATCATGCCTAACATATCAGACATTTTGGAAAAGTTCCGGTAAGTGTTTATTAACTGTTCAATGTTGTCTGGGCAGTAAGCCATAATGGTTTTCATAATAGCTTCATTATTTAATATATCATTCAAGGAAGTGTTAGCATTTATTCCTGAGCTATTACTACATGTTTTAAATGTGTTACAGCTATAGGGAGAGTTGTAGAAGCTTAATGTGTGTTTTAATTCATTTGCCCTTATAAGCATAGAGAGCTTTTTTTGCATACCGTATTCCATAAAAGGAATGAGGGCTTTAAATAATTGAAGGTAGTCGGGTAGGGTAAGAATATCAAATTCAGTAACAGGTAATTGTTTCGCCATTCAATCCTCGATTCCTGCGACAAACGCAATATATAATGTGTGTCTAATAGACTTGTTTTAGTATATTCATTAAAATACCAGGATATGAGGCTGTATCCGTAGAATTTAAAATGACGGAATACAGCCTCATTAAATAGACATAAAAGATAATATCAGCAACTGATGTTGATAATTGCTTTTATTCTGCAACTGTATATAAAATGTTATATTTTATAGCAGTTATTAGCAGATATAATCATTGCTGGGAGTCAGCCGCTATTAGCAGCCACAGCCGTTGTTGCAGCCACAGCCATTGTTACAGCCGCCGAAACCTAATGCATTACCGCCATCGCAGCCACATAAGCATAAAAGGCAGATGAGCCAGATGCAGTTATTGTTGCCGCAGCCACAGCCATTGTTGCAGCCGCAGCCATTTCCGTCAAATAGAAGTAAAAGAATTATGAGCCAGATGATGTTGTTGCCACATCCGCAATCTCCACATCCATTACATCCGCCACAGTTAGTTGCTGCTAAATCACTCATAAATAATCCTCCGATAAAACATTTACAATACAATAATATGTGGCAGGGCTTGTTTGTGTTACTTATTTTTTTGTGAATATTGCAATATTTTTAAAATTATTATATCATTAACTTTGTGTTGTTATTTAACACATAAGTGACTACAAAGTAGTCTGTTATATAAGAAAATAGTATGTGCCAGTGTACATACTAATCGTGCAGATAATGTCCTTGGTTTGGACATAAGAATGGAGATTGTTATGAAAATATCAGTAATTATCCCATCACTTAACCCTGATGATAAGCTTGTAAGTGTTGTTGATTCACTTGTTAAGAAGGGATTCGAAGATATTATAATTGTCAATGACGGAAGTGATTCGGCACATTTATGGCCATTTGAGAAAGTTGGCAGTTATAGCCAGTGTACAATACTTACCCACGAGGTTAATAAGGGTAAGGGCAGAGGTTTAAAGACGGCATTTGAATACTGCCTTAAGAACAGACAGGGATATGATGGCGTTGTAACAGTAGATGGAGATAACCAGCATAGGGCAGATGATATATATAACTGTTGTGAGGCTATGGTAAAGAATGACAAGGTTGTTCTTGGAGTAAGACGTTTTGATGGAGAAGATGTTCCATTTAAGAGCCGGTTTGGTAACAATATGACAAGTATGGTATTCAAAGTTATGTGTGGACTTAATATTTCTGATACACAGACGGGTTTGAGGGCTATTCCATACCGTTATCTTGATACATTTTGTAATATTGAGGGTGAGAGATTCGAGTATGAAACAACTATGCTGCTTGAATTTAAGAAGTCGGATATTCAATTTATGGAAGTGCCAATTGAAACGGTGTATATAGAAGATAATGCTTCAACGCATTTTAATCCGGTTAAAGACTCGATAAAGATATATAAGGTTATATTCAAGTATTCATTTTCACCAACAGTTGTTAAATATATATTAAGCTCATTGGCATCGTGGGTTATAGATAATTTAATATTTAATTTACTTGAATTTTTTCTTTTTGCGTTTACAATATCAATAAGACTGTTATTTAGTACGGTAGCCGCAAGAATTATATCGTCAATATTTAATTTTACGATGAACAGACGTCTTGTGTTTAAGTCAGACAAAGATGTCAAGTCATCTATGGTCAGATATTACATATTATGGGCGTGTCAGCTTATGGCATCATATTTTCTTGTATACATCTTTACAAGATTATTAGTGCTTGGCAGTGTGGCTGTCGCATTTACAAAGATAATTGTTGATTTATGCTTATTTGTAATAAGCTACAACATACAGAAAAAATGGGTGTTTAAATAATCAGACACGGATTACACCAATAGAAATGAGGATAATAATGAAGAATAACGTACTTAAGTGGCTTGGAAGAGTTGGAGCTACGCTTTTAACTACTATCGTAATTCTTGTAGTTGGTCTTTATCTTGTTATGGCTATGCTTGCGTGGGGACCTTCTACATTTGCTAAGAAGCAGTTTATATTATCGCTTCAGGAGACAGGAGAGCTTGGTTTTATGGCTAACTGGTTCTGTTCACAGGAAGAGATTGATATGATTAAAGAGGAGAATTCAGTTAAGGATACTACTGATATAACTGATTCAAGCCTTGTTGTAATCGGACAGGATTCATCTAGTGATGAAGAAGACCTTTATGTTGTTGATGTAAAGGCTGGAACATATAGCGGTAAGCTTATGATTGTCAAAGATCCTTCAAGATTATTTGTAGGAACAGTACCAGAATTCAAGCTTGAAAAGGGCTGGACAGTTGCTGAGATAGCACAGAGATATGATGCACTAGCAGGTATCAATGGTGGAGAATTCGTTGACTCAACACCACAGACAGCTATGCCAATCGGACTTGTTATGGTAAATGGTAATATATTAAAGGGTGATTCATCTACAATGTACCACGTTACTGGAATAACATTTGATAATAAGCTGGTAATGGGGAATATGACATCAGCTAAGGCTGTAGAACTTGGAATAAGAGATTGTGTCAATGTAAGCAGTGATATAGGTCCATTTCTTATAATTAATGGTGAACCACAGGATGTTGATGGTGTTGGTGGAGGACTTAATCCACGAACAGCGATAGGACAGAGAGCTGACGGAGCTATCCTTCTTCTTGTTGTAGACGGAAGACAGGCTACAAGCCTTGGTGCATCGTTCTCAGATTTACAGGATATTATGCTTCAGTACGGTGCTGTAAATGCATCAGCTATGGATGGTGGTACATCAACACAGATGTATTATAATGGTGAGGTTATTAATAAGCCATATTCACCAACAGGACCAAGAACACTTCCAACAGCATTTTTGATTAAATAATTACACGGAGATGAGAAGAATGTCAGAGAATAATAATAATGGAAAGAAGAATTTTTTTAAGAGATTATCAGGATTTAAGAAGTTTCTTGTGATATATGCCTCTGCACTGGTAGTGATTATTGCTGTTGCGTTAGTGCTTTTATACGGGTTATTAAAGGATTACGAGGCTGGCAGGCCAGCCAATACTATGGATAAGCTTGTATCACATATTGAAGCAGGGAATGTGGGCAAATGGATTAAGGATGCAGGTATCCTTGGAGAGTTCGAGACAGAAGATATTGTATCAGATTATTTTAAGGATACATTTGCTGATAAGGAAGTAAGCTATAAGAAGAAGGCAGGAGAATATACAGAGAACAATCCGGTATATATTCTTTATGCTGATGATAAGAAGATAGCCAATGTTACTCTTACAGAGAAGAAAAAGAACGCTCATAAGTTCACAGAGTGGAAGTTAGCTTCTATAGACTTTAATGTAGACTCTAAGACTAAGAATACAGAACATTCAGTTAAAATTACAGCACCTAAGAATAGTGAAGTGACAGTTAACGGAGTTAAGGTTTCATCTGATTATATTACAGGTGAGGCAGATGTAAGCCTTTGCAAGCACGTTGGAGATTATGTTACTACACCAGTTGATGATGTATACAATATTAACGGAATGTTTGCCAAGCCAGAGGTTAAGGTTACCTATAATGGCAAAGAGCTTGATACTGAATATGTTAAAGATGGATATGAGGCATATTATCCATCAGATGATGAGCTTCTTTCAAGCGAGAAGAGTCATATATTAACAGTTGCTGAGAATTACGGCAAATATATGATTAACAGAGGAAGCTTAAGTACTCTTTCAAGCTATATGATTGGTAATGCCAAGGAATATATGAGTGATATTCCGGCTATCGATGTATATCTGATAGGAAGAACTTTTACATATCATATCACTGACGAGAATGTAAGTAACTTTAGAAAATATTCAGATGACTGTTATTCGTGTGATGTAGATTACAATCTTAATGTAAAATGGTCATCAGGAAGCACAACATACAATATTTCTTTAACATATGTGTTTGTTAAGCAGAATGACAAGTGGATGTTAGCTGATTTTTCTATAAGATAATTATAAACAACAGACATATATAGCAGGAAATAACAATGCGCTGTCAGCGCAGGAATGGAGAAAGTTATGTCACAGGATAATAAGCGCAATTTTATATTACATGGTTCCATACTTGCTATGGCTGGAATTTTTGTAAGAATAATTGGAATGGTTTATAGAATTCCGGTGCTTAATATAATTGGAAGTGAAGGTAATGGTATATATGTAACGGCATATAATGTATATAACATAATACTTGTGCTGTCATCATATGGACTTCCGATGGCTGTTTCAAAGCTGATTTCTGCAAGGTTTACTAAAAGAAGATATAAGAATGCGGCGAAGGTATTAAGATGTTCGCTGACAGTCGGTGCGTTTACTGGTGGTGTTGCGGCACTGCTTGTATACTTTGGTGCTGATTTTATAGAAAATGTTATATATGGCGGGGGTGTACCTGGTCTTGCAATACCATTAAGAGGATTAGCCCCAACCATATTTATAGTTGCATTATTAGGTGTATTAAGAGGTTTCTTTCAGGGACAGGGAACTATGATTCCAACGGCTGTTTCACAGATTATAGAACAGCTTGTCAATGCAGGTGTTAGTATAGCTGCAGGTTATATGCTTATGAAAGCATACAGTAGTGCTTCTAATGCTTCTGCTTATGGAGCGGCAGGAAGTACACTTGGTACAGCTATGGGTGCTCTTACTGCACTTGTATTCTTTATATTTCTATATCTTATATACAGACCTACATTTATGCGTATGGTTGCTAAAGATAAGAGTGTTACAAGGCAGGATACTAACAGGTACATTTATAAGACAATTATAATTACAATGGTTCCTATTATATTAAGCCAGACGTTTTATCAGATTAGTGCCTTAATAGATGATGTAATGTTTAGTAATATAATGATGACAAGAAATATATCGAAAAATATATCAATGGATCTTGGTAACTTTGGTTCAAGTTATACACTGCTTATAAGTATACCGCAGGGTATAGCGACAGCGTTATCAGCCTCGATGCTTCCAAGTATTGTAGCATCTTATACAGAAGATGATTATGACAGTATATATTCAAAGATAACAAAGACTCTTAAGACTAATATGTTTATAGCGGTACCATCATTTGTTGGATTTTTTGTGATAGGTGAGCCTATTATTAAACTGCTATTTTCAAGATATGACAGCGTGCAGGGTGGGCTTATGTTAAAAATAGGTGCTATAGCTATTGTATTTTATACATTATCAACAGTTACAAGCTCAGCACTTCAGGCGGTTGACAGAGTTAAGACTCCTATGATTAATTCATTTATATCATTAGTTGTCCATATAATACTTGTGCTTGTATTGCTGGAATTTACTAATCTTGGTATATTCTCACTTGTAATAGGTAATGCTTCATTCCCTGTTATTATATTTGTGCTTAATCTTATAGCACTTTATAAAGATGAGGGATACAGGCTTCCTGTTATATCAATATTTGCAAAGCCGGTTATATGTTCAGCATTAATGGGTATATGTACACTTTTGACATATAATATAATTAATAATATTACAATGTCTAATACGATATCAGTGCTTGCGGCATTGTGTGTTGCGGCACTCACATATTTTGGACCATATGTTCTTCTGATGAAGAAGTTTAAAGATGTATTCTGATAAATGGTATTATTACAAAATAGTCTGGATATATCAGAGAGTGCAAAGCACGGAACAATTCGTAGGTATCATAGTTGGGGGCTTTTGACCACAACATCATATAATCAGGAAAGAGAGGAAATAAAGTGCAGGATAAGTTTACAGATAAAGCCAAAAAAGTATTGGAACAGGCTGCATTTGCTGCTGCGGTTAATGGACACAGCTATATTGGGTCTGAACATTTGCTTTTAGGACTTATACAGGTTGAAGACAGCCTTGCATACAAGGTTTTACAGAACAATGATGTAACAGAAACTAAAGTGCTTAATCTTATATATCAGCTTATTGCACCGGATAATGCGGTAAGTGTTAAAGAACCGGCAGGCTATACTCCAAGAGTCCGTAAGATTCTTACTAACTCAATAGAGGAAGCTGCAAGATTTAAAGCTGATAAAGTAGGTACAGAACATATTCTTATTGCCATTATGAAGGAAACTGAAAGTGTTGCCTCAAGACTTCTTAATACAATGGGTGTATCAATTAAGAAGATATATACAGAGTTATTAGAGGGAATGGGCGAAGATGTAGCACGTCTTAAAGAAGATTTTCAGAATGGCAGAATTAAAGCTAAGGATAAAAAGGCAACAACCATGTTAGACCAGTACAGCAGGGATTTAACAGAGCTTGCCCGTAATAAAAAGCTTGACCCTGTTATAGGCAGGGAAGAGGAAATCCAGAGAGTTATCCAGATATTATCAAGAAGAACAAAGAATAATCCGTGCCTTATCGGCGAGCCCGGTGTAGGTAAGACCGCAGTTGTTGAGGGCCTTGCATTAAGAATAGTTGAAGGCGAAGTTCCATCAACTATTAAGGATAAGAGATTAGTTACACTTGATTTATCAGGTATGGTGGCTGGTTCTAAATACAGAGGTGAATTTGAAGAAAGAATTAAAAGGGTAATTGCAGAAGTAAGAAATGCAGGCAACATTTTATTATTCTTAGATGAAATTCACACAATTATTGGTGCTGGTGGTGCAGAAGGAGCCATAGATGCTTCTAACATTCTTAAGCCATCGCTTGCAAGAGGAGAAATCCAGCTTATAGGTGCTACAACTTTAGAAGAATACAGAAAGCATATAGAAAAAGATGCGGCATTAGAAAGAAGATTTCAGCCAGTTAAGGTGGAAGAACCAACAGAAGATGAGGCAATAGATATACTTATGGGGCTTAGACCTAAGTATGAGGAACATCATAATGTAGTTATTACAGATGATGCTGTAAGAGCGGCGGTTAAGCTTTCTAAGAGATATATTAATGACAGATTTCTTCCAGATAAGGCAATTGACCTTATAGATGAGGCTTCTTCAAGAACAAGGCTTGAAGCATTTGTTGTACCAAAGGATATTAAGAAGCTTGAAACACAGATAGATGAACTTTCAGTTAAGAAAGAGCAGGCTATTAAGTCAGAGAAGTATGATGAAGCGGCAGAGCTTAAGAAACAGCAGACAAGAAAGAAGAACAGGCTTGAGAAGCTTCGCACAAGCTGGCAGGAGAGCATAGATGGCAGTGACCTTACTGTTGATGAAGAACAGATAGCAAAGACAGTGTCTATGTGGACTAAGATTCCGGTTGCCAAGATAGCAGAAGCTGAATCAGAGAAGCTTATGAATTTGGAGAAAATGCTTCATAACAGGGTTATAGGACAGGATGAGGCAGTTACAGCAGTAGCTAAGGCTATAAGACGAGGCAGGGTAGGTTTAAAAGACCCTAACAGGCCAATAGGCTCATTCTTATTCTTAGGGCCTACAGGTGTAGGTAAGACAGAACTTTCAAAGGCACTTGCTGACTGTATGTTTGGAACGGATAATTCCCTTATAAGAGTTGATATGTCTGAGTATATGGAAAAGCATACGGTGTCTAAGCTTATCGGCTCACCTCCGGGATATGTAGGATATGATGAGGGTGGACAGTTAAGTGAGAAAGTAAGAAGAAATCCTTATTCGGTTGTACTTTTTGATGAGGTTGAAAAAGCCCATCCTGATGTATTCAATGTACTTTTACAGGTGCTTGATGATGGGCATATAACAGACTCAACAGGCAGGGTTGTAGACTTTAAGAATACAGTTATTATTATGACTTCCAATGCAGGTGCGGAGAATATTGTAGCACCTAAATCTTTAGGATTTACTTCGGAAACATCAGAGGAAAAAGAGCACGAAGATATGAAGAGCAAAGTAATGGAAGAAGTTAAGAGAATATTCCGTCCGGAATTCATTAACAGAATTGATGACATAATTGTATTCCATATGCTTAAGAAAGAACAGATTGGACAGATTGTTGATATTATGATGAGAACCGTTAATAACAGAATTATGGAGCAGATGAGTCTTTCGGTTGAACTTGATGATGAGGCTAAGGCTTATATTGTTGATAAGGGCTACGATTCTAAATATGGAGCACGTCCATTAAGAAGAACAATACAGAATGAAATAGAAGATGTTATGGCAGAGAAGATACTTGAAGGCAGTATAAAGGCTGGCAACAAAGTATTGGTAACAGTTAAGGATGGTAAACTGAACTTTAGCTGCAAACGAGGTCATAATAGAAATATTCACAAATAATACTACTAAAATACTAGCGTCATTGTACATTATGTTGTATAATGTGTGTATAGATATTCGTAATAAAACATAGGAGGACAATAATATGCCAGTAATTAATGAGTTAATTCGTTCAGAGAAGGATGGAACTCTTAGCTTTGGTAATTATAAGCTGGATACTAAGTCAAAGTTATCAGATTTTGAACATTGTGGAGATTCTTACAAGGTAAAGACATTTAAGGAGATTACGAAGCTTGAACGCAATGGTTCATTTGTATATGAATCTGTTCCTGGAACAGCTGTTATGAATTTTAAGGCTGCAGATACAGGCTTATCATTTACGGTGGAAGGAAGCGATGATGCACAGATAACAGTTGAGCTTGAAGAAGGCGCTTCTTATAATGTAACAATCAATGGAGTATCTGAGGGAACTATGGCTACTAATATGGGCGGCAAGATTGTACTTTCAGTAAGCCTTGAAGAAGGTAAGAGTGTTAGTGTAGAAGTTGTTAAAGCATAATAATACTACAATCTTTAACATTAACAGGTGTCATAATTGTAAATTTTAATAAATGCTGTGCCTGGCATAAAGTCATATATAGACCAATGCGGGGTGCAGCTTTTTTATATTTGGTATCAGAAAGAGAGGAGAAGAGAAGTGGCAAAAGCAAAAAATACGGCATTTTTTTGCAGTGAGTGTGGATATGAGTCAGCAAAATGGTTCGGGCAGTGTCCGGCGTGCAAGGCGTGGAATACATTTGTTGAAGAACCAATAGCATCTAAGTCATCGGTTAAGGGTATATCAGCAGTCAGGAAAGAAAGCACCTATAAGGATAACCATCCGGTGAGCTTAAAAGAGATTAATTCTGAAGAGAAGGAGAGAACATCAACAGGAATAGGCGAACTTGACAGAGTTCTTGGTGGTGGAATTGTGCAGGGTTCACTGGTGCTTGTAGGTGGAGATCCCGGTATTGGAAAGTCAACACTTTTGTTACAGATGTGCTATTACCTATCAGATGCAGGCAATAAGGTGCTGTATATATCCGGAGAGGAGTCGTTAAGACAGATTAAGCTAAGAGCTGAAAGGATAGGTGGATGTAACGATAACCTTAAGACGTTCTGCGAGACTAATCTTGATATTATAGAAGAGGTTCTAAAAAAAGAAATGCCACAGGTGGTTATAATTGACTCTATACAGACTATGTACAGGGAAGAAATATCTGCGGCACCTGGAAGTGTGTCACAGGTAAGGGAAAGTACATCTATTCTTATGCAGTTAGCCAAGGGACTTAATATAACGATATTTATTGTAGGACACGTTACCAAGGAAGGTGTTGTTGCAGGGCCAAGAGTGCTTGAGCATATGGTTGATACAGTGCTTTATTTTGAAGGGGACAGATATGCTTCATACAGAATATTAAGAAGTGTAAAGAACAGATTTGGGTCTACCAATGAAATTGGGGTGTTCGAGATGAGGCAGGACGGTTTAAGTGAGGTTGCCAATCCATCGGAGTATATGTTGTCTGGAAGACCAGAAGGGGCGTCAGGCTCAGTTGTAGTATGTCTTATTGAAGGCACGCGACCTCTTATGGTTGAGGTTCAGGCACTTGTGTGTGACTCTAACTTTGGTATGCCAAGGCGTACTGCTGCGGGAACGGATTATAACAGGGTTAATCTGTTGATGGCAGTCCTTGAAAAAAGGGCGGGAATGAGAATGTCCTCAAGCGATGCCTATCTTAATGTGGCAGGTGGAATAAAGGTATCTGAACCAGCACTTGATTTAGGGATAGTTATAGCACTTGTCAGTAGTTTTAAGAATAAAGAAGTTGACAGCAGGACAGTTATATTTGGTGAAGTCGGATTGTCAGGCGAGGTAAGAGCTGTAACACAGGCACAGCAGAGGGTGAATGAAGCTGTTAAGCTAGGGTTCACAACCTGCATATTACCATATGTATGCTTGAAAAATATTAAAAATAATGATAAAATTAATCTTATTGGTATACATAATGTTAACGAAGCAATTGACTTAATATAAATATACAAGAATAATATACATATTTGGAGGAAGAATATGGATAACAGTAAATTAGTAAGCGACCTGTCAGGAATTCTTGAAGGATTGGATTCATCACAGGAGCAGTTAGAAAAAGATGCTTTTGATGTAATTAATTCATCAGATACATCACTTAATCTCGTGAAAGAGAGTATTTCAAGTGTTGAGGAAATTCTTAAGATGATAACTGAACTTAATGAGATAGCAGAAGAATCAGCGGCAAGAATTAAAGAACTTGAAAAGCTTTCTAAAGACATTGAACAGTTTGCAGGCGTTATAGCATCAATATCAAGCAGAACCAATATACTTTCGCTTAATGCTTCTATTGAGGCTGCAAGAGCAGGTGAGCACGGAAGAGGCTTTGCAGTTGTTGCAAGTGAGGTGAGGAATCTTGCTGCACAGTCGGCCAAGTCATCAAAGGAGATTACAGATACAATCAATATGGTACAGCAGTCAGTTGATAAGACAGTTGGCTCTATGAAGAACATATATGAGAATTCTAACCAGCAGAAAGAAAAGGCAGATGAGATTGGTAATGTGCTTAATAAAGTTGTAGATGCGGCATACACTGCTAATGAGGTTGCAAGAAATATCGAGAACGAAATTGCATATCAGAGAGAGATTACAGATAAGGCTAAGAATGCCTTGATGTAGCTGTATTCAGGTAATCGGATTTTTAATTACATATTATTATATGAGGGAGGATTAATATATGTATCAGTGTCCGGGCTGTGGTGGAAGATTAGTCTTTGACATACCATCACAGCAGTTGATGTGTGACCATTGCGGTACGAAGTATGACCCATATGCAATCAGTAAGGAACAGGATGCGGAGGAAAGTCAGGAATATGACGTTACTGTATTCAAATGTCCTAACTGTGGTGGAGAGATATTAAGTACTGATAATACTGCAGCTAATTTTTGCAGCTTTTGTGGAGCATCAACAATTCTGACAAGCAGAGTATCAAAACAGCAAAGACCAGGATATATAATACCATTTTCCAAGACTAAGGAAGACTGTAAGCAGGCTTATAAGAAAATGGTACGTCACGCGTGGTTTGCCCCTAAGGAATTAAAAGATGAGAAGTTTATAGATGGTTTCAGAGGTATATATATGCCTTATTGGACGTATTATATAACCCAGAAAGGACCAATGTGCCTAAGCGGTTCTAAAAGCCATAGACGGGGAGATTACATTTATACAGACTATTATGATATAACTGGCGATTTGGATTGCCAGTATAAGGGTCTGTCATATGATGCTTCATCGTCATTTGATGACAGTATAAGTGAGGCGATAGCACCATATGACGTTAAGAATATGAATCCATTTACTCCATCAATGCTTAGTGGATTCTATGCAGATACAGCAGATGTTGCACCGGATGTATACAGGGCTGATGCGAAAAATGTAGCTGTTGACGAGACATATTCCTATGTCAAAAGGTCAGCACATCTTGGGTCAGTGCAACTTGATAATTATCAGGGGGATATTGAGGGAAGACTTTCGACAAAGGTAGTAGCACAGGATAGAACAATGTTTCCGGTGTGGTTCTTATCATACCGTAATAAAGACAGAGTTGCATATGCGACAGTTAATGGACAGACAGGGAAGGTGGCAGCAGATCTGCCAGTATCACTTATGAGGTATTTTATAGGTTCGGTTATTCTTGCAATACCTATATTTTTAATGCTTAACAGTTCATTTACATTAAGACCTAAGACTACATTGGGGATTGCATCGATTATAGCGTTATTTACAATAATTCTTTATGTATTAGAATTAAAGAAAATATACAAGAAAGACCAGCAGTTAGATGACAAGGGCAGAATGTATGCAGGTTCAGCTATTAATGCCAATGAATCACCAGGGGCAAGGCGTAAGCGTGAAGACCAGCTTGCAGGTAATATAGCAGATGCTATAGACAAAGGCAGGCGTGAAGCAAGGGCATATGGACGTAAGAATAAAAGAAGAACAACAAGAACTAATATGGCAGTGGTAACTATGATGATTTCATTGATGTGTTGTGTATTTCCTATGTTGTATGTCTATCTTCAGATGATGTCTATATTCTATGGCTCTGGAGATATTGGGGCGGGATTTTCTATAAGTGTTATATGTCTTATAACAGGTATAGTGCTTACTCTTGTTAATCATAAGACGTTTAAAATGATAACTAATAAGAAGATATCAGGTAATATAGGTTCACTTGCAGCGATGGCAATAGCCTCGGTAGTGCTGTGGATTAATCCTGTATCGGATCTATATTACTATGGTGCTGTTATAGCTGAATTAATTGCAATAATGTATACTATTATGGATTTAATCAGATATTACAATGTTCTTGCAACTAGAAAGCTTCCACAGTTTGATAATTATAGTGGAGGTGATGATAATGCATAATAGAAGTATTATATGTGCTGTAGATAGAAAATATACTGTTAAAGACATACATAGATGTATTCACGCAGTTATGGCGTTAACAGCAGTTGTTCTATTGCTATTAGTATTTGCGGCTTCTTCTTTACTACAGGTAAAAGCTGATGAAGAGAAGTATCAATATAATAATGTTGATACAGGATATGAGGCTGTTATAGAAGATGACGCAGACATTATAGATGAGAGTAATTATTCTTCATTGTTAGACATTATGAAACAGATAACAGTGTATGGTAATGTAATGCTAAAGACTATAGATACCAACAGCACCACTACTGAAAGTTATGTAAGAAGCCTGTACAGGGAAAAATATGGCACTGATAGTGGGACGATATTTATAATTGATATGTATAACCGTAATATCTGGATACATAGCAATGGTAAGATATACAGTACAGTTACAAGCTCATACGCAGATACAATAACTGATAATGTATACAGATATGCTTCATCAAAAGACTATTATATATGTGCATATAAGGTGTATGAGCAGGAACTTGCACTTCTTAAAGGCAGAAGAATATCACAACCAATGAAGTATATAAGCAATGCACTTCTTGCTGTTGTAGCGGCATTAATTATTAATTATGGAATTGTAAGACTATATTTAAGGAAGAAGGCACCATCAAGAAAAGATATAATGAAAGGTATATTTGCTGGAAAGGCTATTAATAATTGTCAGGTTACATACCGTTATCAGACCAGGACATATTCACCAGTACAGACAGACTCAGGCAGCAGCTCTTCAGGAGGCTCATCAGGGGGCTCGTCTTCCGGTGGTTCGTCAGGTGGTGGAGGCGGAGGTGGCGGAGGCCACAGCTTCTAATATCACATTGGTGTTGTTTTATTAACAGATATTATTGATATACTGGTTTTCGGAGTTAGAGGTTAAAACTAACAACTGGAAACCGGTATTTTTATACCTATAACTAAATGGATTTTGTACTATGGTTGGTATTGTAGTAAGGAAATATTAAGAAAAAATGACTTGATTAAAAGCATTTTATAAATGAATATCGTCCAATAGCTGTCAAAATCTGTAATTATAATGCTTAGAAATGCCGTATTTTAGGGGGTTTTCAAAAAAATTGAAAAAAATTCAAAAAAAATGAAAAAAGTTGTTGACATAATACCTGGTAGGTGCTATTATAATCAAGTCGCCACGAGAGATGAGCGACACAAAAGCTTCTCAAACATAGATAAATACTGAGTTTGAAAGCAATGAACTTTGATAACTGAACAGAAAGACAACCTTGAAAATTCTTTTTTAGAATTTCGAGATGAGTACAGAATTCAATAGAATTAAGTATACATCTTTT
>ERZ827498.1938-NODE-1938-length-21324-cov-4.053505_pt1 | contig 21324 bp, 17 predicted proteins | sample MGYA00519865_ERZ827498 | MGnify/ENA primary metagenome ERZ827498 (study PRJEB31778, sample SAMEA3449328) | human gut metagenome | biome: human gut; feature: human-associated habitat; material: faeces | place: United Kingdom | collected 2010/2012 ...
CAGGTCAGCAGACTTGAGAAAAACGCCCTGAAGACGATGCGGCAGTATCTGCTGGGGGATTGAAAAATATGCCGATAAATGCGTTGTCAATACTTGCTTTTTAGAATGTATCATACTATGATAAGTGAGAAAGAAATACAATACAGAATGTCCTTACAGGATGAAGGATGGCAGGGAGGCAGCAGGGATGAAAGCATGTATTTTTGATCTCGACGGAACATTGACTGATACATTGGATTCACTGGAATATTCTGTGAATGAGACGATGAAGCAGATTCATATGCCACAGATCACGAAAGAGCAGTGCAGAGATTTTGTCGGAAACGGAGCGAAGGTTCTCATAGAGAAGGCGTTGAAAGCCGGGGGAGATGAGGATCTGGACAGGCTCGATGAGGCGATGGAAGTCTATGGCAGAGTGTTCGATGAGAACTGTACTTATAAGGTTGTTCCTTATAAGGGAATTGAAAGGATGCTCGAGACATTGAAAAAGCAGGGGATCAGGCTTGCAGTGCTTTCAAATAAGCCGGACCGCCAGGTCGGTCATGTGATTAAGGAGATTTTTGGAGAAGGGCTTTTTGACTGGATCCAGGGGCAGAAAGAGGGCGTTCCGAGAAAACCGGATCCCAGTGCGGCACTTGACATTGCGGACAGACTGGGAGCTGAGATCGCAGAGACAGCGTATATCGGAGATTCGGAAGTGGATCTTGCAACGGGAAAGGCAGCCGGCATGAAGACGATCCTGGTATCCTGGGGATTCCGTGGAAGAAAAGCACTGGAAGAAGACGGGGCAGACTGTATCGTAGATTCGGTTGATGAAATACTTGAGATAATGAGATAGCAGGAGGACGAGAAGATGGGTGAATATAGTGAAGAATGTCTGCGTACTTTTCTGAAGGATCAGGGACAACTGTTCGATGAACCGGTAGCAGAGACACTGGAAGAGGCAGAAGCATTTCTGGAAGACTGCATGGCAGTTATTGTGGATTCACTGGAGGAGGTACGCGAGTATTTTGAGGAGAGCGGAGCAGATGTGGATCATATGACTGAGGAAGAGATGGAGGAAGCATCGGAGGTCTTTGTACTCCCGGATGGAACATATCTGATTGTGGAAGGGTAGGCTTTCCGTCAGAAAAAGAACAGTTATGATAGGAAAGACAGAAAAGCCACGGTTATTGAACTGTGGCTTTTTCGACCGCCTGCGTGACCGCGTTAAGGATTAACTGGGATGTATAAGGGGCATCTTCCGGAAAAGAAATATTTTCCAGGGACTGAGTTCGGCAGATCTGATCTGCGATATCTTCCAGTGCAGGTTGAACCAGTGGGAACATAGTTGTTACGGTTTCATCAAGATTGGAAAAGCGGATGCTGCTGATTTCTGAATCTGTGACAGCAACTTCGACTTCCAGGTTTGTATTATTCAGTGTGAGTGTGGAAGTATAGACTCCCGGAGTGTACTGCTTTTTCTCTCCTGATGCAGCAGATTTCCCGGATGGCCGGAACATGACGATCAGAAGAATGATCAGCAGGATAGCAAGTGCAGCGAAGATTGCTGTGTAGATAATTTCTTTCATGTGTAGGACAACGATGCGTGTTCTGGAACTCATGGAAAACCCTCCTGGTAGATTCTGGTAGCTGTTTGCCGAAAGATCCTGAAGTTCAGAATTTCCGGTATCTGTCTGTTCCCGGCAATTAGGGGAACAGCAATTTCTTTCTATCATTGTATGATGCGGAAAAGAGATTTATACGTGACAAATATCTGCGGATGGAGTAAAATAAATAGCAACGTTTTCAAAAGTGGAAAGGAGTCGTGAAGATGTTTATTATTGCAGGACTTGGGAATCCGACCAGGGAGTATGAAGGAACAAGGCATAATGTCGGATTTGATGTAATAGACAGACTGGCTGCGAGATATAATATAGATGTAGATGCAAAGAAGCACCGGGCACTGATCGGGAAAGGGATGATCGCAGGGCAGAAAGTGATTCTTGCAAAGCCACAGACGTATATGAATCTGAGCGGCGAGAGTATCCGTAGTATCCTGGATTATTATAAAGTTGATCCTGAGACAGAGCTGATCGTGATCTATGACGATATCAGTCTGGATGTAGGAAAATTAAGGATTCGTGCGAAAGGCAGTGCGGGAGGACATAACGGAATCAAAAATATTATCGCCCATGTGGGCGGACAGGTTTTCCCGCGGATCAAAGTGGGCGTTGGAGAAAAGCCTCCGAAGTATGATCTGGCAGATTATGTCCTGGGGCATTTTTCAAAGGCGGAGCAGGAACTGATGGAGGAAGGATATGAGGATGCAGCCAAAGCGGTAGAGATGATCGTATCAGGCGATATCAGTGGTGCAATGAACGAGTATAATCGTAAGAAGAAGGAAGAATGATATGCTGGCTTTTTTGGAACCGTTGGAAGAACTGGCGGATTATCAGGAAATAGTTCAAAAGAGAGGAAAGGCAGAAGGGATTCTTCAGATCGCGGGCTGCGTCAGTTCGCAGAAGACGCATCTGATGTATGCATTGGGCGATGGCTTTGAGTACAGAGTCATCGTTTTTTCCAGTGAGGAAAAAGCAAAGCAGGCATATGAAGAATACAAAATGCTGGAGGAGAATACCTTTCTCTACCCTGCAAAGGATCTCTTATTTTATCATGCAGATATCAAGGGTGCTGCCCTGACAGGAAAAAGAATGGAAGTTCTGAAAAAACTGACAGAAAAGAAGAACCGGGAGCCGGTTACGGTGATCACTGCGGCAGATGCTTTTTTAGATGGACTTCCGTCAAAAGAAAAATTGTGGGAAAGCCGTATTGAAATAGAAGCAGGGGCTGTCATTGATTTTCAGAAACTGCAGGAAGAGCTGGTCCATCTTGGGTATGAGCGGGAAAGCCAGATTGAGGGACCAGGACAGTTCGCAGTCAGAGGAGGAATCCTGGATGTTTATCCGCTCACAGAAGAGATTCCGGTCAGGATCGAACTGTGGGGGGATGAAATTGATTCCATCAGAAGCTTTGACGTGGAAAGCCAGAGATCCGTGGAAAATATGGAGCAGGTCATCATTTATCCGGCAACGGAGAATGTAGAAAAAGAAGAGCAGGCAGTCTCATTTTCAGAATATTTTCCAAAAGAAAAAAGTCTGTTCTTCTTTGATGAACCGGTCAGATTGCAGGAGACGCTGGAGATAGTAGAAAAAGAGTATTTCCACAGTCTTGAGAGCAGGAAAAATGCAGGGATGATGGAAGAGACGGATGAGATCAGGGTCTTTCAGACGAAGGAGATTATAGAAAATTTTAATACCAGACACGGGATCGGTCTTACCACACTGGAGACAAGATGTGGTGATTTTAAAGTACGTGATGTCTACAGTATTCAGGCAGCAGGTGTCAATCCTTATAATAGTAGTTTTGAAATGCTCACGCAGGATCTGAAAAAGCTGAAGCGGCAGGGCTACAGGGTAATCCTCGTTTCAGGATCCAGGACGAGAGCGAAGCGTCTTGCTGAGGATCTGAGAGATTATGACCTGAGCAGTTTTTACAGTGAAGATATGGCGCGGACAGTCAGGCCGGGAGAGATCATGGTCGTTTATGGATGTGTGGCAGAGGGATATGAGTATCCCATGTTGAAGTTTGTGGTGATCTCAGAGTCGGACATTTTCGGGAAAAGAAAGAAAAAAAGACGCAGGAAAGTTTACGAGGGGCAGAAAATCCAGGAATTTGCGGAACTGAAGCCGGGAGACTACGTGGTGCATGAGAACCATGGACTCGGAGTCTATCAGGGGATAGAGAAAGTAGAAGTAGACAAAGTGACCCGGGATTATATGAAAATCTCCTATGCAGACGGAGGAATCCTTTATATTCTTGCAACGCAGATGGATTTGATCCAGAAATATGCAGGGGCGGATGCGAAACCACCAAAGCTGAATAAACTTGGAACACCTCAGTGGAATAAGACGAAGAGCCAGGTAAAAAAAGCAGTACAGGTGATCGCACAGGATCTGGTGGAACTGTATGCAGTGAGACAGCAGACCGAAGGATTTGTATACAGTCCGGACACGGTATGGCAGAAAGAGTTTGAGGAAATGTTTCCGTTTGAGGAGACCGAGGATCAGCTCCGTGCGATCGAGGATACCAAAAAGGATATGGAAAGCACGAAGGTGATGGATCGCCTGATCTGTGGAGACGTAGGGTACGGAAAGACGGAAGTAGCGATCCGTGCTGCCTTTAAAGCAGTTCAGGATGGAAAGCAGGTTGTCTATCTTGTCCCGACTACGATCCTTGCACAGCAGCATTATAATACCTTTATCCAGCGTCTGAAAGATTTCCCGGTCAGGATCGATCTGTTGTGCAGATTCCGTACACCGGCACAGCAGAAGAAGACGATTGAAGATCTGAAAAAGGGACTGGTGGATATTGTGATCGGAACGCACCGGGTTTTGTCAAAGGATGTAATGTATAAAGATCTTGGTCTGCTGATCATAGATGAGGAACAGCGTTTCGGTGTGACGCATAAAGAAAAAATTAAAAAAATGCGTGAAAATATCGATGTGCTGACGCTGACAGCTACCCCGATCCCACGGACTCTGCATATGAGCCTGATCGGGATCAGGGATATGAGTGTACTGGAAGAAGCTCCCATGGATCGTATGCCGATCCAGACTTATGTAATGGAATTTAATGATGAAATGATCCGTGAAGCGATCGAGAGAGAGCTTTCCCGGGGCGGGCAGGTTTATTATGTATATAACCGGGTAGAAGATATTGCAGATGTAGCCGGAAGGGTTCAGAAGCTTGTTCCGGGAGCAAATGTATCTTTCGCACATGGGCAGATGAGCGAACGTGAACTGGAAGATATCATGTATGATTTCATTAATGGGGAGATCGATGTGCTTGTGTCCACTACGATCATAGAAACCGGACTGGACATCGCAAATGCAAATACGATGATCATCCAGGATGCAGACCGGTTCGGACTGTCCCAGTTATACCAGCTGCGTGGCAGGGTAGGAAGATCAAACCGTATGGCATATGCATTCCTTCTGTACCGCAGAGATAAGCTTCTGAAGGAGGTTGCAGAAAAAAGGCTGGCTGCGATCCGGGAGTTTACGGATCTGGGTTCGGGGATCAAGATCGCAATGAGAGATCTTGAAATCCGAGGAGCGGGAAATCTGCTTGGTGAGGCACAGAGCGGTCATATGGCGGCGGTCGGATATGATCTGTACTGCAAGATGCTCAATGAAGCGGTAAAAGAACTGAAAGGTGAGAAAGACGAAGATCAGTTCACGACAACAATGGACCTGAATATTGATGCATTTATTCCTGAATCTTATATTAAAAATGAATATCAGAAACTGGATATTTATAAGAGGATCGCTGCGATCACAACTGAAGAAGAAATGGATGATATGACAGAGGAACTGATCGACCGGTTTGGAGATATTCCGAAAAAGGTTCAGCAGCTTCTTCATATTGCAGCATTAAAGAGTCTGGCACATTCAGCTTATGTAACTGCTGTGGAGCAGAAAGGCAGTGATTTTAAGTTTACTTTATATGAAAAGGCAAAATTAGATCCTCAGAAGATACCGGGACTGCTTCAGCGGTATGGAAATAAATTAGTGTTCAGAGCAGAAGAGCCACCTTACTTTTTCTATCAGAAAAAAGGACGAAGCGGAAAAGAGACCGGGGAAGATACGATCCGGATCCTGAGAAGACTTCTTGAGGATATCCGGGAATTGCGGATTGTGTTGTGACAGGCAGCCGCAGGGAGAGAAGCAGGAAAATGTAAATTTTGTGAAATTACTTGTTCCTGATATGGAAATAAGTTATAATGTATAAATATATGCGGGTAATAAACCTGGAGCAGCATTTTTAAAGGAATGCAGATCAGCAGAAAGTTAAGAATGCGAGAAAGAGGAGGCAATTATGGTACGATTTGGAAAAAAAGTTGCAGTGCTGACGCTTGCAGGAGCGATTGCAGCTATGTCTGTGACCGGATGTGGTTCTATAAAAGAAGATGCAACAGTAGCGACGGTTGGGGATGAGGAGATCACGCTTGGAGTGGCCAATTTTTATGCAAGACTGCAGCAGGGACAGTATGAGACTTATTACGCAGGGATGATGGGTACGACCGGAGAGGCGATGTGGTCGCAGGATGCATCCGACGGAAAGGATTACGAAGAGCAGACGAAGGACAGCATTATGGAAAGTCTTGAGAATCTGTATCTGCTTTCCCAGCATGCAGCGGAATATAACGTTTCTCTGAATGAGGATGAAAAGAAAGCGATCAAGGATGCAGCGGAGCAGTTTGGAAAAGATAATACGGATAAGACAAAGAAAGTCGTATCAGGAAGTACGGATACGATCGAGAAGCTTTTGGAATTGCTGACGATCCAGAATAAGATGGATACAGCGATCAAAGATACTGAGACGGTGACGGTTGATGATATCACGGATGACGAGGCGGCTCAGAAGAGTATGCAGTATGTCTTATTCTCCTATTCGACAACGGATGATTCCGGCAACAGCGCGACGCTCTCAGACGACGAGAAAGAGGCACTGAAGACAACGGCTCAGAATTTTGTTGACAGCGTAAAAGGCGGAGCGGATTTCGGAACGGCGGCAACAGAAGCCGGTGTAGAAGCACAGACAGCAACTTTTGACTCGGAGAGTACGAGTCCGAACAGTGATCTGATTGCAGCGGCAGATGTACTTGCAAATGAGGGTGACGTTACAGAAGTGATCGAGACGGACAACGGACTGTATGTAGCAAAGCTTACCAGCCTTCTTGACCGTGAGGCTACAGACAGCAAAAAGGCAAGCATCGTAACGGAGCGTAAGCAGGAAAAATATGATGAAGTACTGAAGGGCTGGAAAGAAGATACAAAGATCAAAGTTGTGAAGAAAGAATGGAAGAAGGTCGACTTCAAAGATCAGGGTATTACTATTACGACTTCAAAGACATCAGATACGGGTTCTGACTCAGGTTCAGACACAGGATCTGATTCAGGAGCAGATTCCAGTTCCAATTAAGGAGTGAAGCCGGGGTTCAATTAAAGATCAGATTCAGATAAATACAACAAAAAAGAATGTGCGGATGCACATTCTTTTTTGTTGCACAAACCCGGCAGGAATACCAGGGGAATTAAATATATTCGAGTTTCTCAAAATAATGCATCAGGATATCGGCACAATTTTCAACTCCAAGTTCAGAAGTGTCAAGGATCATATGATAGTCATTGACATCGCCCCAGGTCTTTCCGGTATGGTCATAATAGTAGGCGGCTCTCTCTTCGTCAGTCTTTTCCACTTTCTCTCTGGCACTGTCGTGATCCAGATGATCTTTTTGCATGATACGCAGGATGCGGTCTTCTTTGTCTGCACATACAAAAATATTCAGGACGTTCATACGGTCTTTAAGAATATCGGAAGCACAGCGTCCGAGGATGATACAGGGCTTTTCTGCCAGTTTGCGGATTGCTTCTGCCTCAGATTCATATTCATGATCGTTGATCTTTTCCTCGATATAGGCTTTATCGTATACCGGAACACCCAGTCTTTCGGAAAGCTCTGAGGCAATAATACTCGCTCCTGTTCCAAAACGTCGGCTCATTGTGATTACTAACTTCATAAGAATTCCTCCTTCGTAGAGATTCAATATAGTCGCACATTGACAATGTACTTTTTTATTATAACACTTAAATGACAATTTGGCTTCGTTTCTGTGGTATAATGAAAAAAAGCCAAAAAAGTAAAAAGATGTGAAAGAGAACCGATAAAAGCAGAATTGACAAAGGGGAAAAGAAGATGAGTGAAAGAAGAGAACTGGCTTTGCAGGTAATTGATGAAGTGGAAAAGGCTGTAGTCGGAAAGCGAAAAATCCTGGAAAAGATCATGACTGCGATCCTTGCAGGAGGACATATCCTGATCGAAGATATTCCCGGAACCGGAAAGACAACGATGGCACTTGCTTTTTCCAGGGCGATGCGTCTGAAAGAAACCAGGGTGCAGTTTACCCCGGATGTTCTTCCGGCAGACCTTACCGGATTTTCCATTTATCAGAAAGAAACCGGACAGTTTGTCTATCAGCCGGGAGCGGTTATGTGTAATATCCTTCTGGCAGATGAAATCAACCGTACTTCACCGAAGACGCAGTCGGCATTGCTGGAGGTTATGGAAGAAAAGCAGGTGACGATTGATGGAGTTACAAGACGGACAGGAGATCCTTTTATCGTGATCGCAACGGAAAACCCGGTTGGATCTGCAGGTACGCAGCTTTTGCCGGAATCTCAGTTGGACCGGTTTATGATCTGCGTGAAGATGGGATATCCGAGTGTGGAAGAGGAGATCGAAATCCTCAGAAGAGCGCAGAGCGGAGAGGCTGTGGAAAATGTTTTTCCGATTTTGGAACAGACGGTGCTGTTACTGTTACAGAAGGAAGTGAGAGAAGTCTTTGTGCATGAAAGGATATATCGTTACATTGCTGAGCTTGCAAAGGCGACAAGAGAGAATGAATGGACAGAGAGTTGTCAAAGTATTTCGACTTGTTCGATCCGGATTTGTATAATCCGCGTGAGTGGGCAAAGATGGCGAAGGCTGCGGCATATCTGCAGGGGAGAAATTATGTGATCCCGGCAGATGTTATGGATGTATTTGAGGATGTGGCGATCCACAGGATCATATTGAATATGAAGGCAAAAGTGGGACATATCAGGACAGAAGAACTGATCCGGCGGATTGTTGAGCAGGTGCGACAGCCAAGTCTTCAGAAGAGGCGGTGAAAAAATGATAAAAAGATGCATTGCCTATGGAGCAGCGATGCTGGTAATTCTGTATACATTTCTGATCTATGATGCAGAAGTGCTGTCTGCAATTTTAATTCTCTCCATATTGTATCCAATTTTATCTCTGAGCTGGCTCACCCTGACCAGAAAATCCTTGCGGACAAAAAGGGACAGAGTGCCAGAAATGGGAGAAGAGGGAAAAGAAATCCGTGCAGGGATTCTTTTAAAAAATCTGAGTCGTTATTTTGCAATCCAGTATGAAGTGAAGATTGTGGTGACAGACAGGAACAGAGAAGAAAAGGCGGTAAAAATCTGCAGGGGAAACCTCGCACCGGAAAGCAGTGAGACAGTGTGGTGTGATTTTGAGACAACGGAGTGTGGCGTGCTTGAAGTGAGTGTGGAATCCATTCGGAGATATGACTGGTTTCGGATTTTTTATCTAACAGAGGAAAAAGAAGAACGATCCCTCATAAAGATTTTCCCTGAGTATGAACTGATCCCGATGGAGATTACCCGCAGGGTAAGAGAATTTCAGGCAGACGATACAGAATATGCACAGGATCGAAAAGGAGATGATGCATCGGAGACGTATCAGATCCGCTCTTACAGAGAGCAGGATAATATCAAAGATATCCATTGGAAGCAGACAGCAAGAGCGGGAAAGCTGATGATCCGGGAAAGAGGATTTCCCCTGGGCTGCGTTGTGCTGATCTGGATTGATTATCCTGAAGGGAAGAAGGAAAAGAACGATTTCTCGGGAATGGTAAAAAATGCAGCGTCCTTATCAGTTACGCTGGCAGAAGAAAAATGTATCCATTTAGTTGCGTGGTATGATGATCTGACCGGGAAGGTTGTAATGTGGCGTGTGAAGACAGTGCAGGATGCCTGTTATATGACCTGGAATCTGTTGGATATTCATCCATATAAAAGGACTGACTGGATGAACGAATGCAGAATGGAATGTTTTCGTGGAAGGGAATTTGCAGCAGTGATTGAGGTTGATGCATCAGGAAGATTCTGGCAGAACGGACAGAAAGCTGAACATCTCAGAATCTGATCCGGTGTAAAAGGAGAAATATATGGAGAAAAAGAAAACTTCCATTCGGATTGCACAGGAGAGCAGAAAGAAGAACAATGAGACCGGATATTTTACTGGATACATTACTGTGTTGAATGGAATGTCTGCATTTGCTTTGGCAGCAGCATGGGGCTGGGGAATGTCAGAAATATTTCGCATAGAAATGGATACAAAAGTGATCTTATTGGGGCTGCTTCTGATATCTATGCTGTTCTCTGCCGGATATGGAATGTCCCGCGTTGGCGGAATCGGTGCCGGACTGGGAGCAGCGGCAGCAGGAATCTGGTATAAGTGGGACATCTGTGTCGGGATGGGCAGAAGGGTGTTCGGACAACTTCGGCAAGGGACAGCCGGTGATGCAGAGCATCTGTATCAGAATATAGAAATGGATACAATTTCAGTTCTTGTTCTGATGCTCCCATTCCTTCTTGTTCTGATTGCAATTTTATATGAAGGAAAAGGAAGATGGGCAGCGGCAGTCTTTATCATTCTGCCGTTTGTATGTGCAGGGTGTGTGGATGAATTTCCGATGACCGAAATGGGAGTCCTGCTTTTTAATGGTGGAATGTATTTGCTGACCGGAATGATTGCGGCAGACAGAACTGCTTCGGGTGACATAACCCAAATGGTACAGATCCGGATGGAACTGCGAAGGCTGATCCGGGGCGGTATCGGTCTGGCGGTTCTCCTACTGGTTGCTTTTGGCAGCGGAAAGCAGTTGAATGTGGTAAAAGAAGAAAAAGATGGATGGTATATGACAGCCAGAAATACAGTCAGGGAACGACTGGACGAAGCGATCGCTGATGCGAAAGAACGTCTGACAGGACAAAAAACGGTTCGTGCAAAAGAAGAAAGTGAAAAGAAAAAAGAAGCACAGAAGGCAGCGAAAAGTACTGCAGAATCCCAAAAAGCCAAAAGCACAGATGATACCGATCCTGCCAGATTAAAAAGAAAGCTCCCTGTACTGGAAACGACAGGAGCATCAGGAACGACAGACAAATCAGGAACAGCAAATTCGATTCTAAAAGATGAAATAGGAAATCTGAATCAGATTACGGGCTTTGTTCCGGATGATTCTGTGGCGAAAAGCGTTACGATCACATACAGACCCGAATCAACGGTGTATGTGGCAGAACGGTACGGAGTCTTTTATGAGGATGATACATGGAAAGATATTGAACATTCCGGTAAAGATGATGAAGAAGAAATGTGGGAGCATATGGAAGATTATCTGTCCTGTCCCACAGACTTACAAAAACTGACCCGCTATTATATCGAAGAGATAGGTGGGATTGATGGGGAATGGAAAGATTCAAAGTCAGAGATTGAGGCAATCCGAAAAAAGATCTGCGAAGCTTTATGGGAACTTGCAGTCTATGATACAGAACCTGGTGCAACACCGGCAGGAAAAGATTTTGTGGAATATTTTCTTTTTGAAAACCGGAAGGGCTTCTGTGTCCATTTTGCATCAGCAGGAACTTTATTATTCCGGCTTGCCGGAAAAGAGGCAAGATATGCGGAAGGATATGCAGTTCCGGCGAGTGCATTTGAAGAACAGGAAGACGGAACTTATCAGGCACAGATCAGTGGAGCGATGGGACATGCCTGGTGTCAGGTATGGTGCCTTGATGACGGATACTGGGAAAATGTCGAAGTGACTCCGCCGGCCGGAATAGAACAGATTCAAAAAAGCGTGGAAGAAATGAAACTGCCAAAAGGGAGACTGGCAAGAATTTTATACCAGAATGCAGGCTGGCTGAAACCGGCTGGGGGAATACTGGCCGCAGGACTGATGCTTGCAGTTTTTTATTTGCAGGGGAAAAAGAGATGTCTTGCACTGAAAAAAAGAGTCGGGAAAATGACTGCAGGAGAATTATATGGCTGCGTACTGCGGGTGGCAAAGATCAAAGGAATCAAAATGGCAGAACCGACAGGACAGAGTACTTTAGAGATTCTGAAAGAAAAGTTTCCGGAGATTACCGCAGAACAATGGGAAAAGTTGTACGGGCAGGTGTTGCAGGAACTTTTTGGAAGAAAAGAAGAGCAAAGTCAGGAGCAGAGAAAAGAACAACAGATCTGGCAGAGAAAATTTTACAGCCGGTTTTCTGAAGCTGCGGAGCGGGATATGAACTGGTATCAGAAAATATTATTCAGATCCATTTTCTGTATGAAATATGAAAAGAAAATATAGTGCATACGTGTATACAATCAGATTTTATTTTCTTGCGTTCTCCCATTGCAAGAAACTGCAGGATGATGATATAATTCATAGTAGCGTCTTTCTGCTCTGAAGTCAGAGACAGATAAGATATCCGATACCATCTGCCCGATGGCAGAGAGATTAAGTATTATGAGTAGGTGACCGATTTGAAAAATAAGATCAAGCGATTTGCAAAAGGGGATTTTCATATCCCACAGCCGGAGATTATATTTCCGGAGACGCATATCATTATGCGTGTCGGGGAAGGAGAAAAGTATCAGGGGAGTTTTTCCCTGCAGAATGAAGGAGAGGGGACGATCCGCGGCCTGGTGTATCCATCTTCTTACAGAATCCAGTGTGTGGAGCAGGGCTTTGACGGAAATCCGGTAAATATTTATTATACATATGACGGAAGGGGACTTGTTCCGGGACATGTCGAGCATGGTAAGTTCACGATCGTCTGCAATGGTGGTGAGTACGATATTGCATTTACTGCAATTATTGAAAAACCATTTGTCATGACCAGATATGGAAAGATCCAGAGTCTGGAAGACTTTAAAAAGCTTTCATACCGGGATGCGGCTGAAGCAGTCAAGCTGTTCCGATCCAGGGATTTTTATGAAATCCTCAAGTATGAGGATCAGAGAATCCAGGCACTTTATGATAATATGCGTAAATGGGAACTGGATCAGCATGCACTGGAGGAATTTCTTGTAGGCTGTAAGCAGAAAGAAAAGATCTTTCTGACGCTGGAAGAGGAGAGCAGGGCATTTATCTCGCTGATCGAGGATCGGAAAGAGACGTTTACCGTCAAAAAAAATACCTGGGGATTTCTCGAAGTGGATGTCCGGGCGGAGGGAGATTTCCTCTCAGTGGAGCATACACATCTGACGACGGAAGAGTTCATTGGAAATTCTTACAGATTGGAATATTTTATTACGATGGACAAGCTTCATAAAGGAAGCAATTTCGGACAGATCATCCTGGAAACTCCATACGAGACCCTGAATTATGAAGTTGTGGTTGAGAAAGATATCAGCCGTGATGAGGAGTACCGGGAGAATGACCGGGAGTTTGCAGGGATTCTGAAGAGCTTTTTGCAGTATGAGGGAGGCAGAGTGGATCTGGATACCTGGACAGAAGATGCACTTCGCAGAATTTCGCGTCTGCGGGAGCGGGATGGCAATAATGAGTTCTATCTGCTTGCTCATGCACATATCTGTCTGCTGGGACAGCGGATGGAAGAAGCAAAATGGCTGTTGGAGTCGTACAATTATAACCGTTTTGCGATCGGCAAAGATGTGGAGTTGAGTTCTTATTATCTGTATCTGACAACACTGCTGAGCAATGATTCGATCGGACAGCGACGGGTTGCCGAGGAACTTTCAAGATCCTTTATGAAGCATCCTTCAAGCTGGAAGATTTTGTGTATGCTGGTGGAAGTAGATTCAGAATATAAGATCTACAGCGAAAGACTGCGGGTTCTTGAAAAGCAGTTTGAGGATTACCGATCCCACAGTATCTGGTTCTATCTGCAGGCATTCCGCTGCTACAGAGAGAAAAGTTCCTCTCTGAAAAAGCTCGGGACTTTTGAAGTGCAGGTGCTTGCATTTGCAGTGAAATATAAGCTGATGACCAAAGAACTTGCACTGTATACCGCAAATCTGGCGAGTCAGATGAAATATTTTGATGCCCATTTGTATGAGGTTCTTGTCCGGTGTTATGAGATGTATGGGGAATCAATGATCCTGACTTCCATCTGTACACTTCTGATCAAAGGGAGCTGTACGGAACAGAAGTATTTCAAATGGTATGAAAAGGCAGTGGAGTCTGAACTGAAGATTGCACAGCTTTATGAATATTATATGGCATCTGCAGAACCGGCACAGTTCCACAAGCAGTTGCCAAGATCGGTCTATCTGTATTTTATGCATGGAAATTCCCTGGATTATCATAAATGTGCATTCCTGTATGCAAATCTGATCACATATGAAGACGAGGGCAGTGAGATCTATGCACATTACCGTGATGAGATGGAAGTTTTTGCATGGAATCAGTTGGAACGGAGAAATATCGACGAGGATCTCAGGATTATCTACAAGAGATTTCTTGTAGAAGATGAGATGAAACAGGAGCGGATCAAAGCCCTGTATGATATCTGTCACGCCTACTGGATCACGACGAAAGTTCCGAATATGAAGTTTATCCATGTCATTGCAGACGACGGAACTGTGACACAGAAAGTGCCGTATACAGAAAAGGGAGCGAGAGTGTTCCTGTATTCCAAGACGGACCGCCTGGTGTGGGAAGCGAAAGACGGACGCCATTATACAGATTCTATCCCGTATGACAGCAAAAGACTGTTCTATGAACTGCGTTATATGGATATGTGCAGAAAGTATCTGGGTGGACTGCTGAGGGGAAGACAGAATGCGGAAGAGGAAGAACTGACACTGGAAGTAGTAAAGGAAAAAGGGCTGGAAAATTATCCTGAGGATGAAATCTTTACACTGTGCAGTAAGACGATCCGGGAAAGCAATTATGAAAATGATGATTTCCTGACGTATGTATGCTATGACTTATTCCAGAAGAATCAGTATGATAAAGTAATCCTGACATATCTTGCAAATTATTTCTGCGGTGCAACAATGGAAATGAAGAATCTGTGGAAAGTTGCAAGGGATTATGAAGTGCATACGCATAAACTCGCAGAACGGATACTGACGCAGATGCTGTTTTCGGAGGAGCTGTTCCAGGAGGCACAGGTATTTGAGGCATATTACGAAGAAGGTGCATATTTCCGTCTGGAGCAGGCATATCTTGCCTATATTTCCAGGGAATATGTAGTCGAAGAGCGTAAGATCGGAAAGAATGTGATCGATGTCATCTGCCAGGAATATGAAAAGGGAGAACCAACGATCGATATCTGCAAGATTGCGGTACTGAAATATTATTCTACCCGTGAGTATGGAACGCAGATAAGGAAGACTCTGAAGAAGTTTCTTCAGGAACTCTGCGGCAAGCAGATCTATTTCCCGTTCTTCCTTTCTTATGAGAAAGAATGGCTTGTGGAACTTCAGCTCTGGGATAAGACGCTGATCGAATATAAAGGTCAGAAAGGCAGCCGTGTCATGCTTTATTACCAACTGCAGAAAGGCAGCAGAGAGGCAGCGGATTATTCGACAGAAGTGCTGTCTCCGATGTATGAGAATCTTTATGTGAAGAAGTTTGTATTATTTGCAAATGAACGGCTGAAATACTATTTTAAAGAGACGATCGACGGCAATTCTTACAGAAGTGAAAAAGAAATGTGTATGCGGGAGATCGAAAAAGGAGAGCCGGGCAGATACGGAAGGCTCAACGATATCCTTTTGGAAGAGGATAAAGAAGAACAGGAGAAGAAGATGCGGAGTTACGCGTTGGAAGATGCCGTGGCGAACCACATGTTCATCCAGTATTAAGGAGGAGCTAATTTCATGGGACAGGGCAGTATAATTGGCTATGAAATAAATGAAAAGACGTGTCAGATCAGCTACTACAGTGAGGAGCAGATGGAACCACAGACACTCGAAGTCGATGAAGATAATTTTCAGATCCCGCTGATCATAGGAAGACTTCGCGATACATGGGCATATGGAAAAGAAGCAAAAAGACTGGCAACGGTAAAAGAAGGATTTACCGTGACCAGGCTTTTGAACCGGAGCCTTGCAGGGGAAAAAATCGAGTTTGGCGAAGAGACGTATGATGCAGTATGGCTTCTGTCAAAGTTTATCCAGATGTCACTGCATGACTTCCCGGAGATAGAGGGAATCGTATTTACGGTTCCTGCATTGACAGAGGAACTGGCACAGATGCTCAGAGGGATCGCAGTCCGTATGAATATTGACAAGCGGCATATTTTTATTCAGGATTATAAGGAGAGCTTCTGTAATTACCTGTTCTATCAGCCCAAAGAGCTGTGGCAGTATGATGCGGCATTATTCTGCTGTGACAGAAATGAGATCAAAGCCTATATGCTCCGCAGACTTAAGCCGGGACTTGGAGGAGGAAAGACGACCTTTGTTACGGTGGATGAAGTCGCAAGTGCACATATGAAAGAACTTGCGATGGTGTATCCGGTTCTGAATGAGGATAAAGCAAAAGAAGCAGACTCCATGTTCTGCAAGTTTATTGAGAGCGTCTTTGACAAGCGGATCGTTTCTTCGGTTTTCCTGACGGGAGAAGGATTTGAGAATGAGTGGTATCCAAAGTCTTTGCGGGTGCTGTGCAATGGACGCAGGGCGTTTATAGGAAATAATCTTTACAGCAAAGGAGCATGCTACACTGCATACCGAAAGCTGTATATGCACATTGAAAATCCGGTTTACCTGTCAGAGGACAAACTGACAGATCAGATCACGGTGAATATGCGGGTTGACGGGCAGGAAATGTGGTATCCGCTGGTGTCCTGGGGGGCTCACTGGTATGAATCGAACAACCAGTGGGAAGTGATCCTTGAAGATGTGGAAGATATAGAATTTCATATTGAATCACTGGTACAGGGCAATCTTAAGACGGAAAAGATCTCTCTTGCAAAGTTCCCGAAACGTGCGGAATATTCAATGAGGCTTCAGATCGAAACGTTATTCCTGGATGAAAAGACCTGCAAGATCACAGTACGGGATGTCGGATTCGGAGATTTCTTCCTGCCGACAGATTTCCAGGAAGAGAAGATAATTCATTTAGGAGGTAATGATGGGAAATTTAATTCTTTGTCATGATAAGCATGCGACACATCCGTATGAGATTACAAGAATCCACTGCAGGATCTTTACCATGGAAGAACTGTGTTATTACCTCTGCAATAATCTGTATCTGATTGATTATACGATTATGAATGAACAGATTTGTAACTGGCTGGAAGAAGAAATCGGAATGAAAGATCTGGCTGACCAGCTCAGAGATGTCCTCAGACTTCGCGGTTCAGTAGAGAAATTTGTATTGACGATCCTGAAAGCATCCAGGATCTACAGAGATCCTGAGATGATCCGCATCCAGAATGTACTGGAGCATCTAAAGAATCAGAAGGATATCGAACGCCAGAAATATAAAGGGGACAATCTCCTTGAGAGTGGTGAGATAGAAGAAGCGATCCTTGTATATCAGGAGATCCTGAACCGGGAGAAAGATGAGAGCGTGGATGAAAAATTTTACGGAAAGATCTATGCTGGACTGGGAGCGGCATATGGAAGGCTGTTTCTCTATCAGGAATCGGCAAGAATGTATGACCGGGCTTATCAGATCTGTGAAGATCCGCAGCTTTTAAAACCGTATCTTTATGCTTCTTATAAATATATGTCTTTGGAGGAATATCATATTCTTCTGACAAAGCATGAAGAATATCTGGAGGTTAATGCACAGATGCGTCAGGAGATGGACGATATCCGTAAAAATCTTCAGGTAGAACCAAATCAGCAACTGGTTGAAAAGTGGAAGAGAAGGCACAGAAGAAGTCATACCTGATGGTATGGCTTCTTCCGGCGATACCACGGAAAGGCGACTGACAAAAAAGCCGGAAGCAGAACAGGAGACAGCAGAACAGGAAAAAGACTGTTTGACATCCGAATATGGCTATGTTAGAATACAACAGTGACTTTACCATGGTGCAGTGACTCATTGGTAGAGAATAGAAGTTGTAATAATTGCTGATGGAGGAATGAAATGATGAAAAAGAAAGTATTAAGTGTATTTTTGTGTGCAGGTCTTGCAGTATCCATGCTTGCAGGATGCGGTTCAGGAAATTCTGATACAAAAGATAAAAAGGATGCGGCAGCAGACAGTGATCTTGAGTATGTAAAAGACAAGGGAACCCTTGTTGTCGGTATTACAGATTTTGAGCCGATGGATTATAAAGATGATAATGGAAACTGGATCGGATTTGATGCAGATATGGCTTCAGCATTTGCAGAAGAATTAGGTGTGGATGTTGAATTTGTTGAGATCGACTGGGACAATAAAGTTCTGGAACTGGATGGAAAGTCCATTGACTGTGTATGGAATGGAATGACACTGACAGACGAAGTGACAAGTTCCATGGAATGTACGGATGCTTATCTGAACAATGCACAGGTGGTGGTTGTTCCGGCAGAAAAAGCTGACAAGTATCAGGATACGGACAGCCTGAAGGATTTAAGTTTTGCAGTTGAAGCAGGAAGTGCGGGAGAAAAGCAGGTCAGTAATCTGAACCTGAACTATACACCTGTAAATGCACAGGCAGATGCACTGATGGAAGTTGCAGCAGGGACATCTGATGCGGCAGTCATTGATTCTCTGATGGCAGCAGCCATGATCGGAAAGGGAACAGGTTATGCAGATCTTACTTATACAGTAAGTCTGAACAGTGAGGAGTATGGAGTCGGCTTCCGAAAAGGATCTGATCTTGCAGCCGAACTGAACAAATTTTTTGAAAAGAGTATGAAAGACGGTACAATGAAGACTTGTGCTGAAAAGTATAAAGTACAGGCGGCATTGATCGAAGAGTAAAAAATAAGGACGGAGCAGTACGGACATGGAACTTATAATGGAACAATTTCCTATCGTTATTCAATCGCTGAATGTTGGTTTTTTACAGACATTGAAGCTTTTCTTTGTGACGCTTTTGGGGGCATTGCCTCTTGGGCTGATCATTGCATTTGGCTCAATGTCGCATTTCCGGCCATTGAAATATATCACGAACATTATTGTATGGGTAGTCAGAGGAACGCCGCTGATGATCCAGATGCTGATTATTTATTATTTCCCGGGACTGGTATTGAATAATGTAGTCTGGGGAGGAGGAGAATCGGGGCGTTTTGTGGCGGCTTCCGTTGCATTTATCTTTAATTATGCCTGTTATTTTTCTGTTATTTACCGCGGTGGAATCCAGAGTGTACCACAGGGACAGACAGAGGCAGGACTTGTACTCGGAATGACGAAGAGCCAGATCTTCTTTAAAATTACATTAATGCAGATGATCAAGAGAATTGTTCCACCGATGTCGAATGAGATCATTACACTGGTAAAAGATACTTCACTTGCACGGATCATTGCATTGCAGGAGATCATCTGGGCGGGACAGTCTTTCCTGAAAGGATCTCAGGGAATTTCAGGAGCAATCTGGCCGATGTTCTTTGCAGCAGTCTACTATCTGGTATTTAACGGAATTCTGACCGTACTGTTGGGACGGTTAGAGAAAAAACTGGATTATTTCAGATAGAGGAGGTGCAGAAATGGCAATTTTGGAAGTAGAACATATCAATAAAAAATTTGATCGTACAGAGGTACTGAAAGATATCAGCTTTTCCCTGGAACAGGGACAGGTTCTTTCAATCATCGGGTCATCAGGTAGTGGAAAGACAACGCTGCTTCGTTGTCTGAATTTCCTTGAGACACCGGATGTGGGAATCATCCGGGTGAATGGGGAGACATTATTTGATGCAGGAAATGAAATGACGAAGCAGGAAAATGAAATACGGAAGAAGCGTCTTCATTTTGGACTGGTGTTCCAGTCATTTAATCTTTTCCCACAATATACAGCCCTGGAAAATGTCATGTTGGCAAAAGAACTGCTGGCGAAGGCACAGCCGGATTATAAGAAAAATAAAAAGAAGATCCACAGTGAGATTGAAAAGCTTGGAAGGAAGCTCCTGACGCAGATGGGACTGGCAGAGCGGATGGACAATTATCCGCATCAGTTGTCAGGCGGTCAGTGTCAGCGTGTGGCGATTGCAAGAGCATTAGCGATGAAACCGGATATTCTTTGTTTTGACGAGCCAACTTCTGCACTGGATCCGGAGCTGACAGGCGAAGTACTGAAGGTCATTAAAGGGCTGGCAGATCAGAGGACAACCATGATCATCGTGACGCATGAAATGGCATTTGCGAGAGACGTATCGGACCAGGTACTTTTTATGGACGGAGGAACGATCCTTGAGCAGGGAACGCCCGAAGAGGTTTTTGAACATCCAAAAGAGGAACGGACAAGACAGTTCCTGTCGAGATTTACAAAAGAACAATAAAATGATGTTGGGGTCAAAAGCCCCCAACAATGATGCCAACGGATTGTTTCGTGCTACGCACTCCCACAATCCTACCCGCTATTCGCATATCATGGTGCTTACGCCCCACTTTTATGCTCATATCGGGGCGGGTCTCAAGGTCATTCTACCACCAGTGTGCAAGCACACGTGGTTTCAGACCTTTTGACCCTGACATCATAAAATGATTAAGGTAAACAGGAGGAGAACATGAAACTGGAAAATGAAATACTTTATGTGGAAATGGTAGAACATGGAGCTGAACTGACAAGAATCTATAATAAAAAGACGGGGGCAGAGATCTTATGGAATGCAGATCCAAAGTTTTGGAAAAGACATTCGCCGGTTTTGTTCCCGAATGTAGGAAAAACCTGGCATAATGTAGTGAAGATTCAGGGAGAACAGTATCCGACATCCCAGCATGGATTTGCAAGAGATCATGATTTCAAATGTATTCATGCAGGGAAAGAAGAGGTGAAATTTTTGCTCACTTCAACAGATGAGATGAAAGAAGTTTATCCGTTTGATTTTGAATTATACATTAGCTATCGTCTTAAGAAAAATGTGATAGAGGTGGAATGGGAAATTAAAAACCAGTCGGAAGAAACGATTTACTTTACCATTGGCGGGCATCCGGCCATTCACTTTGCAAAAGAAAATGAAACCAAGGCAGATTACCGGCTTTATTTCCCGGAAAAAGATCATCTGAACTATATTTTGGTTGATATTGCAGAAGGTGGTGCAGATCCGAAAAAAGTCTATGAGATGAAACTGGAGGACGGATATTATCCGCTGACAGAAGAATTATTCGAGAGAGATGCCCTGATTTTTGACGAGAATCAGATTGAAGAAGTATGGATCAGTCATAAGGACGGAACACCGTATGTGGGAATGAAATGCGAAGGTTTTTCAAACTTTGGAATATGGTCGGTAAAAGATGCCCCATTCGTATGTCTTGAACCATGGATGGGAAGATGTGATGATGTGGGATTTGAGGGAGATATTTCCGAAAAGCCGGGAATTAATAGCGTTGAGAGCGGTGGAACATTTGAAAAGAGTTATCAGATCATTGTAGGTTAATGAAAGCAAAAAAGTGTCGCAGAGTGAAATACTCTGCGACAAAAGGTGACTTTTCAAGAGTATTAAGGGGAAAATTTGTAGTTGTTGGGGTGATACACTTGTAAAGAAAAAGACTTCTTTGTGACGAATCGGACG
>ERZ827498.1946-NODE-1946-length-21266-cov-4.593607_pt1 | contig 21266 bp, 13 predicted proteins | sample MGYA00519865_ERZ827498 | MGnify/ENA primary metagenome ERZ827498 (study PRJEB31778, sample SAMEA3449328) | human gut metagenome | biome: human gut; feature: human-associated habitat; material: faeces | place: United Kingdom | collected 2010/2012 ...
CGGACAAGAGCTTCAATGTCCGCATCATCGCCGCCACCAACGAGGATCTGGAGAAAGCGGTCATTGAAAAACGTTTCCGACAGGATTTGCTGTACCGTTTGCACGACTTCGAGATAACTGTTCCGCCCTTGCGTGACTGTCAGGAGGACATCATGCCGTTGGCGGAGTTCTTCCGTGAGATTGCCAACAATGAATTGGAATGTAGCGTGACTGGGTTCGATGCGGAAGCCCGTAAGACATTGCTGACCCATCCGTGGCCGGGTAATGTCCGTGAGCTTCGGCAGAAGATAATGGGCGCGGTGTTGCAGGCACAGACGGGAGTTGTCATGAAAGAGCATCTGGAACTTGCCGTAACGAAACCGACCTCACCTGTCAGCTTCGCCTTGCGAAACGATGCGGAGGACAAGGAACGCATCTTACGCGCGTTGAAGCAGGCAAACGGAAACCGCAAGGTTGCCGCCGAATTGCTCGGAATCGGACGTACAACGCTGTATAGCAAGTTGGAAGAGTATGGATTAAAGTATAAATTTCAGCAATCATAGCCCGCAACTTGCCGAAAATAGAAGTAACGGTTAAACCGGATTATTCAGCGAAGATAAAAAACGTCCTGTGATAAAAATCATGGGACATTTTGATGTGTATCCGATTTTTATTGCTACTTTTGTACCAAGACGAGAGACATTGACAGCAACTCACAGCAGAACGTAGAAATAGACAGGGTTGCCAAATCATTACCTCATTTTTACCTTATCCTCAGAACTGCTTGCTAATAAAGTGGTTATAAAAATCTTCCAGAATTACAAAAAGAAGTTGTCATCTGATCGGGAGTGGTAGCTGGTTTAACTACCTCACCAGTACTGAATTTCACTTGGTCAGATGCATGTGTCCAAATACGGTCTTCATACCAATAGCGTTTGTAGTTAAAGTTAAATGTCCAAGTCAATCCCTTCATAAAAGTTACTTTACTAAAAGCTGTTGCATTGACATTTGTCTTTTTAATGGCACCATTACGGTTATTCAAGAACTGAAGGATACCATTGGCGGTCGGACTTTCTTCCGGCGCTTCAGGATAGCCATAAGCACCGTTCCATTCAGGATAGATACCCGGAGTCGTTTGGCGCAAGAAATTATTAGCACTTGAGAAGTTTCCGGCATCCTTATCCTCCATGTCACCATATACACGTGTACCTACTGTCAACCATTTAGAGACATCAGCTTCTAAGTTAACACGCAACTTATACTTCTTGATACCAGTATTGTCCACTAATCCCGGATTATCCAAATAGCCTAATGAAGTAAGAAAACGTACTTTTTCAGTACCACCACTCAATGATACATTGTGGTCATTGATTACACCATTCTTAAAAATAACATCTTGCCAGTTAGTGTTCGGGTAAGCTACATAATTAGGTACTCCCAGTTCATTTACATCGTTTGGATGTAAAGACTTCTCACGCCAAGTGTCAATAGTATGTTGGCTAAAGTGAATTGGCTGACCAATATTTTCGAATGATTCGTTAATCAATTCCATATAGTCAGCATAATTGTTCACAAAATCAACTAATTTAGTTGGACTAGCTAAAGAAAAACGGCCACTATAGTTCACGCTGATGCGACCTTTACCACGCTTGGTATTAATCAAGATAACACCGTTGGCGGCACGAGAACCATAGATAGCACAAGATGCAGCATCTTTCAAAATAGAGATTGTTTCGATATCCTGTGCATTAATATTATCCATAGACCCTTCCATACCATCAATTAATACCAAAGGGTTAGCATCATTCAATGTTCCTACACCACGCACACGGATGGTAGCGCCATCACTACCCGGTTGACCGGAATTCTGCATAACTTGCACACCAGCACTCAATCCTGCCAATGCAGCAGATACAGTCGTTACAGGACGTGATTTCGCTTGTTCTTCAAAATCTACCGAAGCAACGGCACCGGTCAAATTGGCTTTCTTTTGAACTCCGTAACCTACCACAACAACTTCATCCAAAGTTTCAGAGTCTTCTACCATTTTAATATTTAATGTTTGTGTAGTAGAAGTAATTTTTACCTCTTGCGTGTTATATCCGATATAGGATATTTGCACGGTGCAGTTTAAAGGGACGTTTAATGTGAACTCGCCATTAAAGTCTGTGATGACACCATTTGTTGTTCCTTTTTCAACTACATTGGCACCAATAATTGGTTCTCCTGTTTCATCAACAACTGTACCTTTGATTGTTTTTTGCTGCATGATACTTTGTATCATATCAGCATGAGGCGACGGAGAGTTTCCGTTTGTAGCCCATACAGAACCGCTAGCAATTAAAGCTAACGACGCTCCCAATACCATTTTTTTTGATAGAGAGCAGTAATGTTTGACATTCCTTCTCATAGAGTTTTAATTTAAAGTTAGTTTTTAAAACTCTGCAAATTTCTATTAAAATGAGTAGGAAGACTATCTAAATTATCCAAACTAACTATAAAAATTGTCCGTGGATATTTTGTATAGGATTACTGGAATATTTTATTATGTTTGAGAGTCAACTATAAGTTACTGTAAATCATAGATATATATATCTTTATATAAAAAGAGACTATTTATCTTTTACATATTGACTTAATGCAGGATTACGGGCTATATGCTTCTTTAAAGTATTGAAACTGCATCTTAATTTGCGGCAAATAGTCTTTTTAGGTTCACCTTTTATTAACATACGTTTTATAACATCTTCTTTCCCGGTTAATTTATATTTAGAGTTTTTTTTGCCGGGGATCCTTCCTAAACGGCATCCTTCAGCTCTTTTTCTAGCCAGTCCTTCTTTGGTTCGTTGACTAATTAAGTTTCTTTCTATTTGAGCAGAAAGCCCAAATGCAAAAGCTAAAATTTGAGAATTTATATTATTCCCAAGTTCATATTGCTCTTTTACGGTTAATACTGAAACCTCTTTAACCATACAAAGGTTAAGTATGCTCATAATTTGCATAAGGTTTCTTCCTAAACGGCTGATTTCAGAAATGATTAGAATATCTCCTTTCTTCATCTTTTTTAGTAGTGAACCAAGTTTACGGTCTGCTGCAGCTTTAGTGCCGGATACGATTTCACTAACCCATGCATCCACAAAAAACTTTTTGTTTAGAGCAAACTTTTCTATTTCAAGTCGTTGGGTTTCTAACGTTTGTTTGTCCGTTGAAACGCGAATGTAAGCGTATATCATTTTTAATGCAAAGATAATATTTTAAACGTCCCTTTAAACTGCACCGTGCAAGTATCCTATATCGGTTACGTTACAAAGGATATAAAGATCACAAGCACAACAAATAACCTGTCTATAAAGTTAGCAGAAGATACCGAAACTTTGGATGAGGTTGTAGTAGTAGGTTACGGTGTACAGAAAAAAGTAAATCTAACAGGTGCGGTTGCTTCCGTGGACTTCGAGGAACAAACTAAATCTCGTCCCATTACTACTGTTTCTTCTGCATTAGCCGGTTTAAGTCCCGGTTTGCAGGCATCATCAGGTTCTGCAATGCCCGGTGAAGATAACACTACTCTGCGCGTTCGTGGTGTCGGCACTATGAATACGGCATCTCCGTTGGTTATTATTGACGGTATGGAAGGCTCATTGAATGCCGTAAATCCTTTGGACGTTGAAAACATCTCTATTTTGAAAGACGCTGCTTCTTGTGCCATCTATGGTGCACGTGCTGCCAACGGTGTTATTCTGGTAACCACCAAAACAGGTACACGTGACAAAATCAGTATCAACTATAGCGGTCGCATCTCATTCAACAGCCCGACCCGTATGATTAAAATGATGAGTAATTATGCTGATTACATGGAGCTAATGAATGAATCATATAGAAATGTAGGAAAGTCTGATGATTTATTCGACCAGAAATACATTGATTTGTGGCGTGAGAAATCTAAAGACCCGAATGGTCTGAATGAGAACGGTGTACCCAATTACATTGCTTATCCGAATACCGACTGGGCTGAAGAATTATTCTCGGGTGGTGTAATCCATGATCACAACTTGTCTGTATCAGGTGGCTCTGACAAAATTCGCTTCTTGTTGTCGGCCGGTTATCAGGATAATGAAGGTGTGGTAGACAATACTGCCAACAAACGTTATTCAATGCGTGCCAACATCGAAGCGAATCCGACCAAATGGCTGACTGTGGGTACTCGTACTTATGCATCACAGATGGATCGTGAAGTTGGTGACTTTTCAAATGCAAATAACTTCTTGCGCCAGTCTACAGCCGGTACTTATCCTTATTGGAACGGCAGCTACGGTTATCCGGAATGTCCTGACGAACGTGCTACAGCCAATAACCCGTTATACAAGTTGGCACGTAACGATGGATTCAAGCGTTACAACCGCTTCAATACCACTTTGTTCAGCAAAATCAAATTCTTTGAAGATTTGAGTTGGGATTTCAACTTCAACTATAACCGCTATATCTATGAAACACGCCAGCATGGTGTACCTGCTTATCAGACACGTTTCAGTGACGGTGTAATTGTTGACGGTATTACTCCTCCCTCACAATTGAGTACCAGCTTCGACTACGAATCAAACTATTCTTATACATTGGAGAACCTGATTAACTACCATCACACATTTGCTCAGAAGCATGATGTTTCTGCATTGTTAGGTTATCAGGAATTCTACAAGAACTATTATAAGGTAAATGCAGCCAAAAAAGGTTTGATTGACGAATCATTGAACCAATTCGACGAAGCTACAGAAATGACAAGCATCGGCGGTTCTACCGAGGACTATGCAACCCGCTCTTATTTTGGCCGTGTAAATTACGCATATGACTCACGTTATTTGTTCGAAGCGAACTTCCGTTATGACGGTTCTTCACGCTTCCACAAAGACCATCGTTGGGGTTTCTTCCCATCATTGTCCGGTGCATGGCGTATTTCTGAAGAATCATTCATGGAATCAACCCGTTCATGGTTGGATAACCTGAAGATTCGTTTGTCTTGGGGTAAATTAGGTAACTCTGAAATCGGTAACTATGAATACCAGTCTGTTTACGGTCCTTCTAGATACGTATTCGGAAACGCGTTAGCTTCCGGTTTGGCTATTACGGCAGCATCCAATGAGTTGCTGCAGTGGGAAGCTACTACCACAACCAATTTCGGTATTGATGCTTCTTTGTTGAACAACCGTCTAACAGCCAGTATCGATATATACCACAAAATGACAACCGGTATCCTCTACCGTCCTACCATGGAATATGTTTTGGGTAATCATACGGCCCCCAGACAGAATATTGCCGAAGTTAGCAATGACGGTATCGAGTTCTCATTGGGATGGCGCGACAGAATCGGAAAAGTAGAATACTCTGTAAGCGGTAACTTCTCTTATAATAAGAATAAGGTGGACAAATATAATGGTGAATATACCAAAACCTGGGTAGAAGATCCGAACAATACATTAACCGGCGGTAAATGGACAGACAATATCGGTGATGTTTCATCCGGCGGCAATACTCCGGTAGTAGAAGGTCACATGCTGAACGAATACCGTTATCGCAGTGTATATAAAGGAAATGGCAAGTACTTTAATGCAGACGGCTCTGTAAATCCGGCAGGTGGTCCCAAGGGTGGTATGATTCGTACAGAAGAAGATATGAACTGGGTAAAAGCCATGATGGATGCAGGTTACAAATTCAAACCGGGTAACTCAATCGGTAAAGCCAATATCTACTATGGTGACTATATTTATGCCGATGTTAACGGTGACGGCGTATATGGTGACTCTGACGACGAAGAATTCCAGGGACGTTCCAAGACTCCGAAATACAACTTCGGTTTCCAGGCTTCTGCTGCATGGAACGGATTTGACATCTCAATGGTATGGGCAGGTGCTGCCGGTTTCGACATCTATTGGGGTCCGACAGCCGGTTACAACGCTGCCAAGACAGAATGGGGTAACAATATCGCACAGCGCATTGCAGACGACCACTATTTCTATGATCCGAGCAATCCCGATGATCCACGTACAAACATCAACGGTAAATATCCGCGTATGACTTATCTTGACGGTAACGTTCAGAATAATGCATCGTCTAACCGCTGGTTGTACAATGGTGACTATATCAAGTTGAAGAACTTGTCTTTAGGCTATACTTTGCCACAGAAATGGGTAACTAAAGTAGCAATGCAAAATGCACGTATTTACGTTTCTGCAGAAAACTTACTGACAATCACCTCTTTTGAAGGTCAGGACCCGGAATCTGCAACCGGTATGGGATATGCTCCATTTAGAAGCATTGCCATCGGTGCCAACATAACATTCTAATAACCTTAAGATACGAACTTATGAAACTATTTACAAAATTATTTATATTATCAGCTGCAGTAACAGCTCTAAGCGGTTGCCGAAGCGACTTATTGGACACCGTTCCCTATGATAAGGCGGCATCCAATTCTATGTGGACAAACGAAAACTTTTGCGAATTGGGAGTAACCGGTGTATACCATGAATTGCGCGAAGACTACATTGCAAAAAAAGCATACGAACTGGAGGCATACTGCGTCAGCGGCAGCTGCCGTGACAACGACTATTCCATTCTGGCAGGAACGGCATCCACCGGTTCCGGTCTTTTTTCCGACTATTGGAAACAGCACTATGAAGGAATCCAACGTGCAAACGATGCCATCTCACACCTTGCAGAGGCTCCGGTTCCCGACGCTTTCAAGAACAAGCTGATTGCCGAAGTCAAGATTTTGCGCGCATTCTTCTATTACAAGCTGAATGCCGTGTTCAGAGGAGTACCCTACTATGACGTACCTGTATTGATTACAGAAGCTAACAAACCCCGAAGCAGCGAAATCGAAATATGGGAAGCTTGTGTGAAAGACCTCACGGATGCCATCAACGAGCCGACGTTGCCCGACCGTATTGCAGCCGGCAATGCACAATGGGGACGCGTAACCAAATCCGTTGCCTATGCATTGCGTGGTAAAGTGTACCTGTGGATGCAGGACTGGGCAAAAGCCGAAGCCGACTTCCGACAGGTGGGAAATATGGGACACAAGTTATTCGATGGAGGTTACAAACAACTCTTCAAAGAAGCTAACGAACAAAGTGATGAAGCTATTTTCTCTTTACAATGTATAGACAACAACGAAACTGCCGACGGTAACTCAATGAGCTTCCGTTACGGTGGTCGTACAACATTCGGCTCTTGCTGGAATACCATTTTGGCCAGCACCGACTTCGTTGACACTTATGAAAACATAGACGGTAGCAAGTTCAATTGGGATGATTATCTTCCCGGCTATTCAAGCATGGAACCAAAAGATCGTGAAGTATTCTTCTTGCGCAATACAGATGCAGATGTTTTAAAGGCCGAACTTCTTTCATTGGGTTATGAAGGCGACATTGACGCAGCCATTAAAGGTATCCGGGAAAAGGTAGAAAACCGTTTAAGCAAGTTGAGCACTGCTGCACAGGCATTATATTTACCGGCAGGCAATGAAGCACGTATCAAAGCTGTTTATGAAAAGCGTGACCCGCGTCTGACACAGACCATCATTACTCCGTATGCCACCTATAATGGCTCGGGTAACAGTGTAGACCACACCTTTACTTCACGCTGGCCATATTATGGTGCAGACACTGATGCTCCATTCGACCTCCGTACCGATACACAGAGCCATTTGTACTACTTGTTCCGCAAATTTGTAGCCGAAGGTTCAAGCGAAATGACCAACCGTGAAAAATCTCCGATTGACCTGCCTATCATCCGCTATGCAACAGTTGTATTAGGATTGGCAGAAGCACTGAACGAACAAGGTAAGACTGCTGAGGCAATTGAACAAGTGAACCTCGTACGTGAACGTGCCGGTGTAGCTCTTTTGAACAGCAATGCTGCAACACAGGTTAGCGGACAAGACGATATGCGCACTCGTATCCAGAACGAATATCGTTGGGAAACTGCCGGTGAAGGTGTTTCCTTCTATGAAGAAATGCGTTGGAAAACCTGGAAAGAAAGCAAGTTCAACAACGCTGACGGTACTGCCGGCATGAAAGACATTTGGGGTGTTATAACTTACAACTGGACATGGGGTGGAGACCAATACTATGTATGGCCGATACCTAAACATGAAACAGATATGAATACAAGCCTGACACAGAATCCGGGCTGGTAATATCCCTGTCTTTTCAAGGTAAAAAGTATTATTGGATAGTAAGTCGTCTCAAAGTCACATTTGAGGCGGCTTTTTTTATGCATATCCGAAAATAGGCTGTTTTTCAGTCCTTATGGAAAATATATACATGTTTTAAGGACAAAAATAGAGTATTGCCACTATTCTTTTTTCGCACTTTTGCAGTGTAATAAATATCTTAATCTATATACCGATGAAGAAACTAACTCTATTACTACTTGCATTATTGTATGTTACACTCACATACGCATACACGGAACGCGACCTGCTCCAAAAGCAAGCCGACATCAACCGGTTAAAAGAAATACTGGTATTAGACCGCCAATGGGTAACTTACCCCGATTATAATGACCGTGCCGGTTGGGACCGTTTTTTAGGAACATTCAAAGACGAATATATCCGCCGTGGAGAAAAACGGCTAAATTATCAGTGGCAAGTAGTAAAAGCCACCGATTACCTGGCTTTCGAACGCACAGGCAACCGGCAAATCATGGAAAAACCTTTTGGTGCCAACAACGGTGCCATTGCCGACCTTCTAATGGCAGAGTTGGCAGAAGGGAAAGGACGATTTGTCGACCAACTTATCAACGGAGTGTTCAATGCTTGCGAAATGACATCATGGGCACTGGCCGCACATATCATCGTGCAACCTTCCCACAGAGCATTACCCGCATACGATTATCCTGTCATCGACCTTACTTCCGGTGACTTGGGAGGACTACTCGCATGGACTTATCACTTCATGCGCCCATCATTTGACAAGGTAGACCCTGAAATATCACGCCGTCTGCGCCATGAACTCCAAACCCGCATTCTCGACCCATATATGAATAATGATTCATTCTGGTGGATGGGACGCAACTACAACGGACGTATGCTCAACAATTGGAATCCGTGGTGCAACAGTAACGCCCTGATGTGTTTCATGCTGCTTGAAGACAACCGCGACACACTTGCCAAAGCTGTCCATCTGACAATGGAATCGGTAGACAAATTCCTAAACTATATCAAAGCCGATGGAGCTTGTGAAGAAGGTCCCTCCTACTGGGGACATGCAGCCGGAAAAACATTGGATTACCTTGAACTGCTTTCGGATATTACCGGCGACAAAGTAAATATCTTCAATGAACCGATGATTAAGAACATGGGTGAGTATATCTCACGCTCTTACATAGGTAATGGATGGGTAGTGAACTTTGCCGACGCTTCGGCACGCGGAGAAGGCAACTCATACCTTATCTATCGTTTCGGTAAGGCTGTAAACAGTGAAGAACTGAAAGGTTTCGCAGCCCTGATGCATCAACCTAAATCTTCGCCCAACAACGGACGCGATATTTTCCGCACCCTTGCTTCCATCGCTGTCGACAAAGAACTGCGACAGACAGAACCCCGCCATGAAAACCGCCCTTTTACCTGGTATCCCGAAACCGAGTTTTGCTATCTCTCTACCAAAGAAGGATTATTCCTGGCAGCAAAAGGAGGGTATAATGACGAAAGCCATAATCACAACGATGCCGGAACCTGCTCGGTATGGATGAACCAAACACCGATTTTAATAGATGCCGGTGTCGGCACATACACCCGCCAGACATTCAGTAATGAACGTTATAGCATCTGGACCATGCAAAGTAACTATCACAACCTTCCGATGATAAACGGCGTGCCCGAAAAATATGGAAAAAAATATAAAGCCACTGAAGTAAAAGCCGGAAAGAACAGTTTCGAAGCCAATATAGCCACTGCTTATCCCGAAGAAGCCAAAGTAAAAAAATGGATACGCTCATACCATGTGAAAGGTAAACAGGCCCGCATCAGCGACTCCTTCGAACTGGAAGAAGCAACAGCCCCCAATATTGTCAACTTTATGACTTGGGGCGAAATAGACCGGTCGGAAAAAGGAAAAGTTATCATTCATGTCAATAATGTAAAAGCAGCACTGCTCTATGATGCTGCCTTGTTTGAGCTGACTGTGGAACCCAAAGAGCTGGATGATATCAGATTATCCAAAGTATGGGGAAGTACAATCTACCGTCTGTCCTTCAAAGCCAAACAACAAACCAACAAAGGGAACTATTCATTTACTATAAAAAAACTATAATATGAAATTAAGAACCTCAATTCTTCTAGGATGTGCAGCTCTGTTCACTGCAACCTCATGTACTACAACACCCGCCAAGAAATCCTGGTCGGAACAAGTTATCGAAAACGCACGGGCGCAGATTGGTCTGGAGATAGATACAATCGAAGCCAGCGGCAAATGCCTCAACCCCGTTACCCTTAACAGTAAAGGAGGAGTATATTATTGCGGTCCGGCAGACTGGCGCAGCGGATTCTTTCCCAGCAGTGTATGGTATCTGTACGAACTGACCGGTGACCAAACTTTACTTCCTTTGGCACAGAAATATACTGAAGCCATCAGCGAAGCACAATACCTCACTTGGCACCACGATATAGGTTTCATTATCAATTGCAGCTTTGGTAACGGTCTGCGTATTAACCAAAAGCCCGAATATAAAGATGTGATGATACAGGCAGCCAAATCACTTTGCACCCGTTTCCGTGAAAAACCGCAGGTTATCCAAAGCTGGGATGTAAAAGGCAACAGCTGGCAGTCACAACGCGGATGGGAATGTCCGGTGATTATCGACAATATGATGAACCTTGAATTATTGTTTGAAGCGACCAAACTTTCAGGCGACTCTACTTTCTACAATGTAGCCGTGGCACACGCCGACCGCACTCTGCAAGAACACTTCCGTCCCGACGGCAGCTGTTACCACGTGATTGATTACAGCATAGAAGACGGAACAGTACGTCACCGCCAAACTGCACAAGGTTATGCCGACGAATCGGCATGGGCAAGAGGACAAGCATGGGCCATCTATGGTTACACAGTATGCTTCCGTGAAACCAAAGACCGCAAATATCTTGATCAGGCACTCAAAACTTTCGAATTTATGAAGAATCACAAGAATATGCCTGCCGACCTTGTTCCGTATTGGGACTTGGATGCTCCCAACATTCCGAACGAACCGCGTGATGCTTCTTCTGCTTCCGTTATTGCTTCTGCTTTGTACGAAATCTGTACATATCCCGTAGAGAATCCGCAATCTTATAAAGAATACGCTGATAAGATCATGGAATCGCTTGCTACAGCCGACTATACCGCACCTTTGGGTGAAAACGGACGTTTCCTGTTGATGCACAGCGTGGGCAGTATTCCTCACAACAGTGAAATCGATGTACCGTTGAACTATGCCGACTATTATTATCTGGAAGCATTAAAACGTAAAATTGACCTTGAAAAATAAAAACCATAAAAATAAGTATCATGAAAAAGCTTTTGATTCTCGCTTTCTTGCTGTTGGGATGCTTCTCAATGGCAAGTTATGCAGCCAAGCCCAAAGCAAAACATGTAGTTTACATCGGTCTTGACGGTTGGGGTTCATACAGTATGCCCAAAGCAAATATGCCTACCGTGAAATCACTGATGGAAACAGGTTGCTATACCATGCAGAAAAGAACAGTACTCCCTTCATCAAGCGCAGTAAACTGGGCATCCATGTTCATGGGGGCCGGTCCCGAAGTTCACGGATATACAGAATGGGGGTCACGCACACCGGAATTGCCTTCACGCGTAATCGTGAAGAATAACATCTTCCCCACTATCTTCCAAATCTACCGTGACGCTAACCCAAAGGCCGAAATCGGAGTATTGAGCGAGTGGGCAGGTATCCAATTCCTGGTTGACACACTTTCTACCGACTATCATGCCGTAGCACCGGACTATAACAAGTTCCCGACCGCACTGTGCGAAATGGCCGAGAAATACATCAAAGAGAACAAACCGTCATTGGTAGCCATTTGCTTTGACAATCCCGACCACGTAGGCCACAAGGAAGGACATGACACTCCGGCTTATTACAGTAAACTGGAAGAACTGGACGGCTACATTGCCCGCATTGTGGCAGCCGTAAAAGAAGCCGGTATGTATGATGACACTATCTTTATCATTACTTCCGACCACGGAGGTATCAAGAAAGGTCATGGCGGAAAGACAATGGCCGAAATGCAGACACCTTTTATCATCGCAGGAAAGAACATTAAAAAAGCCGGAGAATTTCAGGAAAGCATGGTACAATATGATGTTGCTGCTACCATGGCATACATTTTCGGATTAGAACAGCCACAAGTATGGACAGGACGTGCCATGAAACAAGTATTTAAATAAAACTCCACATGAAACTACGATTAATTACTTTAGCATTTATATCTGTTTTCTTTTTGACGGCAGCCTCTGCCAAAAAGAAAACTACCGCACCGGTCAACGACCGACAACAATGGGTTGAATTGTGTTACCGCATTGCAGCTCCGGTGCTTGAAAACATGAGCAAGGGCGAACTTCAAAAAAACATGCAACTCGAACTCAGCCCCACTTGGGACGGACGTGATAAACGTGTGGCCTATATGGAAACGTTTGGCAGACTGATGGCCGGCATCTCGCCTTGGCTGGCATTGCCTGACGATGATACCGAAGAAGGAAAGATGCGCAAACAGATGCGCGAATGGGCTGTGCTTGCTTACAAAAATGCCGTAGATCCCGACAGCCCCGACTTCTTATTGTGGGAAACCAAATCAACACAACGATTGGTAGATGCTGCCTATATAGCAGAAAGTTTCCTGCGTGCACCCGAAGCTACCTGGCAGTTGTTGGACGAAACAACTCAGAAACGCTACATCGAACGTTTCCAACGTTTGAAAATCGTACGCCCGGCATATAATAACTGGCTATTATTCCGCGGCTTGATTGAAGCATTCCTGATGTCGGTAGGCGAAGATGCCGACCAATATGTATTGACAGTTGCTTCCAATAAGATAAATGAATGGTATTTGAGTGACGGCTGGTACTCAGACGGTTCTGAGTTCGCACTTGATTATTACAATGCTTACGTTATTCACCCTATGTATATCGAAATGCTGGAAGTACTGAACAAACATCACTTCTGGACACCTATCAGCACCAAACTTGCCATCAAACGCATGCAGCGTTTCAATGTATTTATGGAACGTCTTATTTCTCCCGAAGGCACATATCCTGCATTTGGCCGGTCTGTAGTGTACCGTATGGGAGCTTTCCAGACACTTGCCATGGCAGCATGGAAATACGGACTGCCCGAAGGAATGAGCAACGGCCAGGTGCGCAGCGCATTAACTGCCGTAATGAACAATATGTTCAAAGTGGAAGGAAATTTCAACGAAAAAGGGTTCCTCCAATTGGGATTTGCCGGTCATCAGCCCGACCTTTCCAATTATTATACCAACAACGGCAGTTTGTACATGACTTCTTTGGTATTCATGCCATTGGGATTGCCTGCCGATCACCCGTTCTGGAAAGATGCAGCCGAACCATGGACATCACAGAAAGCATGGAGCGGACAACCGTTTCCTATTGATGGACATCATTCACTCAGAAGTGAATAATATCGACTTTAACATAATATTGTTTTAACATAGCCGACTCCTCATTGTTTGCGAAAATAGTGAGGAGTTTTTTATGTCCCTCAGCCACGGATTAAATAAAGGTTCTCGGTTGTAGAACCTTTTAGGCGAACCTTAGCTGAGATTTACAATTGTTCGATCTCTTCTATCGACAGTTCTGTATATTGGGCCATCGTAGAAAAGGGGATTCCGTCACTCTTCATTTTGCAAACCGTTTCCGTCCGGGTCTTTTTCATCCCGTCTTCTGTAGCTCCCCTACGAATGTCTTCTTCCACTATCCGGCTTACCCGATAGCGATCCACTGCTTTGTCATAAGCTATTCTGTTTTCTTCCGATAAATTGGCAACAGCAGCCAATTGGTCCAAGTATTTAAACACTTGTTCCTTCAGTGCATCCGGCATTCTGTTCCAGTCATTCATATTCTTCAATGCATACATTAATTTCTCATACAATGTCTCACATTCAGCAAGTTCCTTATTGAAATAAGGGAATTGCAGATAAATTTGGCGTAGATGGGGGTTGACCACTCGTCCCGTATCCCTGTCGGCGAGCACTATATCCGTACGGAATTTCTTATCCAGTCCGTCCTCCTTGAAATTCATCAGGAAGATGCCGTATACGGTACTCAGTCTATAACGGGAGCCATACGGGACACTACTTTCACATACCATGCCGTCCGTATCCTTCTCGACGGGTATCTTTATTGTATCGGGAGGCGGAAGCTCGGTCAGCCTGCCTACGGCACGGCATACATAATACAATGTACGGTCCAGAAAATGGCTGTGCCAACGATTTTGCATCTCTACAATGATATACTCGCCACTGTCCGTACGACAATAGAGGTCATAAATGATGCCTTTGTCATGCACATTGTCCGCATGGTCTTCCTTGTCAAGGAAACAAAGATCCTCTATATGATGTTCGCCCGCAAGCAACTCATTCAGCAGGGTGATGAGCAGCCCTTTACTGGCAGGTTGCCCGAAGATGACCTTAAACCCCAGGTCGGTAAAGGGATTGACGAATCGTGACATATTCATTTTTTATTTGAAATCAAAAGTACGCATACTTTCGGGAACACCCAAAAGATATGTGCTTTATTTTTCCGATATTGCAATTCCGGCTGATATTCAGAATCTAACGACCTTTCTGTCTTACTCTCCTTTCACACATAACAAGTGCTGAAACGTCCTGCTCATAGGGCTTTTGTGTGAAGGCTGCTTTTATCAACTTTCTTTTTCTCCTATTGGATAATTCCCCCTCCCAACACCACGTCTTCCCGATAAAAAGCGGCTGCCTGTCCGGTAGCAATGGCGGTGAGCGGCTCGTGCAATTGCACATGGAGCGTATTGTCCGCTTGCAGCGTCACTGTGCAGCGATTGGCTTGTTTGCGATAGCGTATTTTCACAATCACATCGTTCTTGCAGAGCAATGCGTCAGGATTTGTGATATTCCAGTCTTTCAATGTCATTTCTGTTTTTTCCAACGCTTTTAAATTACTCAATATCACTTTATTTTCTTCGGGAAATATATCTTTTACGAAGACGGCACGGTTTAAATTAATCCCCAATCCCCGTCGCTGACCGATGGTATAGAAAGGATAGCCTTCGTGATATGCAATGAAGTTTCCCGTTTCATCGAAGAATTTTCCGGGGCGGATGCTGTTCTCCGGTAGTTCGCGGCGTAAAAACGTGCGATAGTCCATCGGGCAAAAACAAACGCCCAGACTGTCACGTTTATGGGCAGCTTTTAAAAAACCTCGTTCTTCCGCAATTTCCCGAACCCGGATTTTGGTGAGTTCACCCATAGGGAGCAACATCCGTTGCAGAATATCTTGTGGAAGCCCCCATAAAAAGAACGACTGGTCTTTGTCAGGGTCTGCTCCGGCAGTGATGTGGTAAAATCCGTCGATGAAACGTTTGCGGACATAGTGACCGGTAGCAAAATGATAGATGCCCAATTCATCGGCCAGCTGTTGCAGAAGTGGCCATTTGAGGTTATTGTTACAGAGCGTGCAGGGCACAGGGGTATGTCCGGCCATGTATTCGCGGATAAAATAATCAATGATTGTCTCTCGGAACATATTGCGAACGTCGTAGGAGATATGCTTGATTTTCAGTCGTTCACATAAAGTCCGTGCGTCATCCAAATATTCCGTATCTCCTTCTTTTTCATAAAAACGAAAAGTGACACCGGTCACTTCGTATCCGGCATCCTGTAACAGTAAGGCGGCAACGGAACTGTCCGTTCCCCCACTCATCCCCAGTAGAACTTTATTGTTTGGCTTCATTGGGGCAAATATACGAAATCAAAATGAGTTCTTTTATATCCTGCATTCAGTCATTTTAGTTCAATATTACTTCTCCACGTCTGTGGTTAAACTTAACCACAGACGTGGCTAATGTTAACCACGGTCGTGGTTAGAGTTCTTCACGGCCGTGAAGAAGCAATATCGAATGGCTTGTCTGACAAAGAGAATAGGATGAAAAAACGTTAATCGAATGATATATATATGCGTAGGCTTATGCGTACGTACGTGTAGCCCGATGCGTATATACGTGTAGGCTTACGTGTATATATGTGCAGGCTTATGCCACCGTATGTAGTTTGGCGTGTGCAAAAAGACCTTGAGGTTTTCAAAAAAGCTCGGTATGTTTCTTAAAAACTTCAGCACCTTTTTAAAAAAGCTCGGCATCTTTTTCATGTAGGGCAGACAGGATCATCCCCCCTCACTAAGTCGGTTATTCCTTCTTTTCCGTTCATCCTTACATTTTGATTAAAATACATTGACTATCAAGTGATTAATAATGAAAGGATATCCCCTCATCCCTGTTTCAGCCGCGCTTCCCAAGTCCCTTCACAATCTGCCTTCAGTACTTGTCCCGCCGGGAGAAATTTTATAAATGAAGGGAGGTTGAAAGGGTGATGAAACGATGCCCATTACTACCGAAACTCCCATCAACAGGGCGTCTCAACGGCTGATGAAAGGAGGAAGGGAGAAATGATCCGGATGATATGGGAACTTTAAGGAAAGGAGAATATATAAAACCCTGCCATGGGGGGCTTTCCAATATCCCATGGCAGAGTTTGAAAAATTATTTTAGCGGAGTGATAGTGAAGCCCCAGCTATAAGACTGGTTCGGGTTAATCAAAGCCCATTTTTCGGGCCATGCTCCCCAGCTGTCATAACCGCCTACGCCTTGTTGCTGCATATCTATGCATACCTCTACGAAATCACGCGGAGTAATGTCATTGATATGAGTTTGGCGGCGGAGAACATTTTTTGCCTTAGCTTCGCTGCGATTGGCAATTTCTTCGGCCGAGAAATTGTTCCATTGGCGCGGACGATTAGTGGCTTCTTCCGAATCAAAATCTTCTACTGAGTTACGCAAGGCATTGAAACCGAAAGTCTTGTCGGCTGTGATGCGCAACCCTTTGCCGCCTTTTTTGCTTAATGCTACCCAACGGGTATCGACGTGATGGCCGTTTTCTTGCGGACGAACATAGGGGAAGTACATATCATCGGCTGTTGTTTTATAGAGGTCGACGATGGTTCCTGCCTTGCGGTCGATGTAGTTTTCTTCAGGGCCGCGGCCGAAATAGGCAACTTGGTTCATTTCTGCCGGCAGACGGAAACGTACACCGATACGAGGTACTTCTGCTTTGATGTCTGCTGCCTTGAAGTCACAACCTACATGTAGGCTGCCGTTCTTGCCAAAGGTGTAATTTACAATGTATTGGTTGCCGGCAGGCAATGCGTAAGTCACGCTCAGGGTGTTGTCGGCAAAGGAAGTATGGGCTACCTTGAAGTCCTTGCTCGATTGTTTCCACACGTGGGTGCGCTTGGGCTCGCCGTTACCGTAATCATTGTCATTCGGTGCACGCCAGAAGTTGGGTTGAATGCCGAAGCCGTCTTTGAAGTATTCGGTGCCGTTTACTTTATAAGAGGTAACGATGCCACTCTTTTCGTTCAGGACAAATTGCATTCCGCTGCCCGAAACCACCATCTCGTCTCCGTTCTTCACTGCTTTCATTCCCTTGCCTGCCATGAACTCGTCTCTCAAAGGCTCGATAGGCAATTGGAATTGGTCACGTGCAATTTCGTGACCTGCCGGAATCAGGATTTCAGGTTCGACGGCAATGACGTGGAAATTGACGAAGTATTCGGTATCTTTCTTGGCTTTCAAACCGTTTACGTTGACCGTGAATTCTTTGGAGGCCTGCGGAGCAATGTCTAACGAGACTTTTCCGCTTCTTATAATCTTGTCGTTGGCTTTCAGCTCATACACAATCATATACTTCTTCAGGTTGGTGAAGTAGAAACGGTTGGTGATAAGGAACTTGCCTTGTGCCGCATCGGTCATCTCGAAGCCTACATTCTGATAAGCATATTTCACTTCTGCCATGGCAGGATGCGGAGTGCGGTCGGGACTGACGATACCGTTGCAGAGGAAGTTGCCGTCGCTGGGTGCGTCTTTTCCGAAATCGCCGCCGTATGCCCAGAACGGACGTCCGTTTTCATCTTTCTGCAGAATGCCTTGGTCCACCCAGTCCCAAATATATCCGCCCTGCAGATTGGGATATTTGTAAATGGCTTGCCACTGTGCCCACAGACCGCCGGTGGAGTTGCCCATGGCGTGTGCGTATTCGGATGGCATGATAGGACGGTCACTGCCTTCTTTGCCAATGGATTCAAACCAGCTTGCACCGGGATACTGAGGAACGAACATATCGGTATTCCATTCCCATTGTGCGCGTTCGTAGTTCACAGGGCGGTTCATGCCTTTGGTTTCACGGTCTTTCACCCAAAGGTAAGTCTGATAGAAATTATATCCGTTTCCGGCTTCATTACCCAATGACCAGAAGGTTAAAGACGGGTAGTTCTTATTGCGTTCATACATATTGATGGTGCGGTCCATGTGGGGTTTCAACCATTCGGGGTTGTTGCCTAATGTGCCGCCTTTGCGGAGGTCGTATTTCATGCCGTGGCTTTCAATATTGGCTTCATCGTATACATAGAGACCATATTCGTCACAAAGCTCATAGAACTTGCGGTCTTGCGGATAGTGGCACAGACGAACGGTATTGATATTGTGTTGCTTCATCAGTTCAAAGTCTTTGCGCATCAGTTCTTCGGGAACATAGTGACCGGTTGCTTCGTTGTGCTCGTGAATGTTCACACCCTTCATCTTTAACGGCTGACCATTGACAAAGAAGCAGATATAAGGCTTGCCGTTTCCTGCAATTTGGTCAATCGGTTTGATTTCAAAGCGACGGAAGCCGACATTGAACGGAATAACTTCTGTTATTTTTCCATCTTCTTTTAAAGAAATCAATAATTTATAAAGGTTGGGCTGTTCGGAAGTCCAAGTCTTTACATTGTTTAATGAAGCATTGAAAGTAACGGTATTTTTTCCGTCTGCACTTACATTGCAAGGTGTCTCGGCAGAGGTAACAACTTTCTTGTCGGCATCCAGCAACTCGTAAGTTACGGTTACGTTCTTGTTGGCGGCGGTATGGTTGGTCACATTCACGTCCAGTTTGAAGATACCGTTCTTATAGGTATCATCGAGGGTAGAGACTACTTCAAAGTCCTGAACGGCAGTCTTGGGCTGTGAGAACAAGAATACATCTCTTTCGATTCCGCTCAGGCGCCAAAAGTCCTGACACTCCAGATAAGAACCGGTGCTGTAGCGGAAGCATTTTACTACCAATGAGTTCTTGCCCGGTTGCAGATATTTGTTAATCAGAAACTCTGCCGGATTCTTAGAGTCTTCGCTATATCCGACTTCTTTTCCGTTGAGGTATACATAAACGCCTGATTTAGCTCCTTCCAGGCGGAGGTATATATCACGTCCGTCCCAATTGGAGGGAATCTCGATGTCTCGCTGATAAACGCCTACCGGATTGGCCTCGGGCAAATGCGGAGGTTGCGGGTTGCTGGGCTGGAAATCGTATGTCTGATTGGTATAGATGGCCACTCCGTAGCCCTGTACCTCCCAGTTGCCGGGTACATTGATTTCTTTCCATGTAATGTCGGCGCCGGGCTGTTCGATGTTGGCAGGTAAATCTTTGTAGGCATCTACGTAGTAGAAGTTCCACTTTCCGTTCAGTAATTTGTAATAAGGGCTGTTTTCGTATTTGCCGGTCAGTGCCTGTCCCGAGTTATCGTATGACATGAAAGCCGTGCGGGGAGCTTCTTTGTTTACTGCTACGGTTTGGATATCTTTCCAATAAGGAAGCTTGGTCCCTTCTGCACTGATGGTTTGTGCTGAGAATGCACAGACAACTGTGCCAATGAGGTATCTCAATAAGGTTGTTTTCGTAATATTCATAGATTATCAGTTGTTTAAAGAAAAAGGGCGCTATTGCCGGCGCCCCTCTCTTAAGTCCTTTACATTTTATTAAAATAAGCAATTTATTGGATTTCTTCCGATAATTCAGCACCAGCCTTGAATTTGATTGCTTTTTTTGCTTTAATGGTGATAGATTCTTTGGTCGCCGGGTTGATACCCATTCTTTCTGCTTTTTCTACAACCGAGAAAGTACCAAAACCAACTAATGATACTTTGTCACCACTCTTCAGAGCATTTGAAACTGCTGAAACTACTCCTTCAACAGCTTTCTTTGCATCGGCTTTGCTCAAGCCTGATTCAGCGGCTACTGCGCTGATTAGATCTGCCTTATTCATAATGAAAACGATTAATTATTAATGTAATACAAAAGAAATTTCAAAATCAAGGACAAATATAAAGTTTCAAAATTAGAAATCAAACAGATAGCCTAAAAAAGATAAGCCAAAAATCAAAAAAACGTAAGAGAATGGGGTTTTTCTGCTAAATAACAGAATAAAATTGTAAATTTGCAAGCAATCAATGAATTATAGAAGAAAATAATATGAATAGTATACCTGTTGTAACAAAGAATATATTGATAATAAACGTGCTATGCTTTTTCGGAAGTGTGGTGGCTGCAAAGTATGGAATTGATTTAAATGATTTGCTGGGACTGCATTTTTTTCTGGCTTCCGATTTTAATCCGGCACAGTTGATTACATATATGTTTATGCACGCTGGTTTTCAGCACATATTTTTTAACATGTTTGCAGTGTGGATGTTCGGGCGTACGCTTGAACAGGTTTGGGGACCGAAACGTTTTCTGTTTTATTATATATTGTGCGGTATCGGTGCAGGTTTGGTACAGGAGGGAGTGCAATATATTCAGTATGTCACCGAATTGGTCAATTATGAGGGGGTTAATACGGGAGTTGCCGTGATTCCGATGGCGGAATATCTCAATCTGATGACTACAGTAGGGGCATCGGGGGCCGTATATGCTATCTTGCTGGCTTTCGGTATGTTGTTCCCCAATAGTCAGATGTTTGTATTCCCGATTCCGTTTCCTATTAAGGCGAAGTATTTTGTAATGGGGTATGCAGCATTGGAGATTTATTTGGGCTTCGGCAGCTCGGCTGACGGTATTGCTCATTTCGCTCACTTGGGAGGAATGATATTTGGCTTTATATTAATAATGTATTGGAGAAAAAAGAATAACAATGGGCAGTTTTATTACTGATTTGAAA